>ERZ795044.665-NODE-665-length-32241-cov-5.976480_pt1 | contig 32241 bp, 31 predicted proteins | sample MGYA00375128_ERZ795044 | MGnify/ENA primary metagenome ERZ795044 (study PRJEB30173, sample SAMN05720213) | anaerobic digester metagenome | isolation source: active sludge of municipal wastewater-treating anaerobic digesters | place: USA | collected 2014-12-22 ...
TATCAGCCGGTTATGGAGGTCAGGGTTTTGGTGTACTGGCAACAGTCGGTATTATCCTGAATAACTGGAGCACCAGTCAGATGTTTAAAAAAGAAGGCTGGCAACCGGTGCCGATGGGTGATGGACAGAAATTGTCGTTCCGCGTAAATACAACCGGTCGTTTATATCAGGCCTTTAATATCGGATTTGTTGAACCGTGGTTCCTCGGAAAAAAACCAAATGCTTTAAGTGTGTCGCTGACACGTACGCAGCTCGGATATAATATTCCGCTTACCACATACGATTCACTGGAAGGTAAATTCGTTGCTAATGGTGCTTCATTGGGATATAGCATCCGTTTAAAATGGCCGGATGATTATTTTTATTTGTCGAGCACCGCCAGCTATTTTAATTATCGCCTCCGCGACTATCCTTATTTTATTGCTACCAATGGCGATTATAATAACTTCAGCATTAAGGAATCTATTTCCCGCTTGTCGGTTGACGATGCACAGTTCCCAAGATCAGGAAGTAATATCATGCTCTCTCTGCAACTTACACCACCATACAGTTTGTTCAACCAGAAGAATTATGGTGAATTAGACACAGAAGAGAAATATAAATTTATCGAGTATTATAAAATTCGCTTCAATGCCGATTGGTATACGCCTGTTGTAGGTAAATTGGTATTGCGCACAGCCGTGAAATTTGGCTGGTTAGGTGCCTACAACAATGACGTGGGCATTCCGCCTTTCGAACGCTTCCAGTTAGGTGGCGATGGTTTATCGGGTGGATTTAATAATACTTTTGTGGGTACCGATATCATCTCCATGCGTGGTTATGATGTGTTCCCGCAAACAAACAGCACGTCCGCACGGAATGAGGCTATCTTCAATAAGTATACCGTAGAATTGCGTTATCCGATTGTCAGAAGTCAGACCGCCAACATCTATGCACTGGCTTTTGCGGAGGGTGGAAACCTGTATCCGGATATTTCTGCATATAATCCATTTAACATCAAACGCACGGCTGGCTTGGGTGTTAGGGCCTGGCTGCCAATGTTCGGACTCCTCGGTGTAGATTATGGCATAAGGTTTGACGATCTGGTACCAGGAGACCTCCAACAGGCCGACGGATTTTTCGATTACCTGACACGTAATGGCAAATTCACGGTTGTATTGGGCTTCGAACCAGAATAAAAAAAACACTCAGATTATGAAAAAAATGCTGCTTATCGCTACCATCATCATGGGAGCAACTTTAACCGCTCAGGCACAACGATTTGCCTACGTAAATACGGATTATATCCTCGACAACATACCTGAATACAAAAAAGCGCAGGAGGATATCGATAAACTGACTCAGGAATGGCGCACTGAGGTGGAAAAGAAACAAAAGGAAGTAGACGAAATGTATCGCAACTTCCAGAATGAACAATACCTGCTGACTGAAGACCAGAAGAAAGCTAAAATTGGAGAAATTGAGGCGAAGGAAAAAGCCATTAAGGATTTTCAAAAAGCAAAATTCGGCTATGAAGGCGAACTCTTCCAGAAACGTCAGGAACTCGTAAAGCCTATTCAGGATAAAGTGTTCGAAGCCATCGAAAAATATGCCCGCGAACGCGGATACGATTTTATATTTGATAAATCCAGCTCTACAACTTTATTATATGCCAATCCGGAAAATGATAAGAGTGATGAGATCATTAAAAAACTGGGTTACACGCCAACTAAATCTAATTAATCATACTAAGTTTACTAAATAAATGAAAACCAGACTTTTCCTTTTATTGGCTATGCTATCGGTAGCCATAACACACGCAGATGCTCAAAAAATTGGCTACCTCAACACCAGCGACCTGCTTAAGGTGATGCCTGAAGTAAAAAGGGCCGACTCTCTGTTAACCGCATTTGCCACAGAAGCACAGGCAATTTACGATGGTTATTTGCGCGAATACAACAATTTGCTGGGTGACTATACCGCCAATGCAAAAACCTGGAGCGATATCAAAGTAGAAACAGTTGAAACTGATTTGGGCAATATGCAGATTCGCTTAAACGATTTTGAAGCAAAGTCGAATGATAAACTTGCTGCGCGCAAACAGGAGCTCTACACACCGATTTTGGATAATATTCAAGCCAAGGTAAAAGAAGTAGGTGCTGAGGGAAAGTTCACAACTATTCTCGATGCCAGTGCCATGTTATATATCGGTGCCGATTGTGTGGATGTAATGCCACTCATGAAAAAGAAACTCGGTATACAATAATACCACTATGAAATCATGGAAAGTCCTGTCGGGTGCGGCAGGACTTTTTTTATTGTTTTTATTATATTTGAAAAAAATAAACGCCCATGCGTAACCTGTACACACTACTTCTTGGAGTTGCTTTGTTAACCTCTTCCGGGCTATTTGCTCAGTCGAACAAAGATATCGCGGTTGAGAAAGCGCTGAAAGCTATCACATTGATGGATAGCGGTTATTACGATCAGAGCATCGAGATGCTGAGGGAATGTATCAAACTCGATCCGGATAATTACGATTATCCTTATGAAATCGGATATGCCTACTACAGCAAACGCGATTACAATACAGCCATTCGAACACTCGAAAAGCTAAAAAACCATAAAGATGTAACCGACCAGTGTTATCAGCTGATCGGAAATGCGTATGATATTTTGGGAGATACCACAAACGCCTTTGCTACCTATGCCGAGGGAATTGATAAATTTCCGGAAAGTGGCAAACTATACCTCGAATACGGCAACGTGTATTGGGGCCTTGAACGGTATAGTGATGCCCTGCCATATTATGAGGTGGGGATAGAAGTGGATCCGCAGTTTCCAAGTAATTATTATCGCGCGGCAATTTTATATTGCTCGTCAAATAATATTATCTGGGGATTGATGTATGGCGAAATATTCATGAACCTCGAACGCAATTCAGACCGCACCAGAGAAATCAGCGAGCGCATGTTTAATGCGTACCAGGAGGCTATTGTTTTTGGTGATACCAGTGTATCCGTAAATCTATGTTCAAACACCTTGTATCTCGATGATAAAGGAATTAAAGAGATGAAAAAAGGCATTATGCCATTCTGCTTTGAATATGGTGCAGCGCACAGCGTGGCGGTTGCCATGACCGATACACTTACGCTGGCCAGTTTGGTTCGTTTGAGAGCTAGTGTGCTCGATTACTGGTTTCAAGGTGATTTTGCAAAACATCATGATATTGCCTTGATTAAATTTCAAAAAGAATTAAAAGATCTGGGGCACTATGATGCTTATAATTATTGGCTGTTTATGATGGGCGATCCGGATGGATTTGATGCCTGGGTAAGCAGAAACCAGTCCATCTTTGATAGTTTTGCCAATTATTTTAATCCTCACCCGTTTGAGTTTTCAAATAAAGAGGCATTTCATGCATCTGATTACAGATAATCGCCTCCATAGGCCTGCACACAATTTATACTAATTTTGCATCGTGCAGTCTTTTCCAATTGGTGTGTTTGATTCCGGCTACGGTGGATTAACCGTATTGCGCGAGATGGTGCGTGTGTTGCCTCAATATGATTTTATGTATTTGGGCGATAATGCGCGTGCTCCATATGGCAACCGGAGTTTTGAAGCCGTATATCAGTATACCCTCGAATGTGTACAGCATTTATTTAATCAGGGATGTCCGCTGGTTATCCTCGCCTGTAACACGGCATCTGCAAAAGCGTTGCGCACCATTCAGCAACAGGATTTACCCCGCATAGCGCCCGATAAACGCGTGCTTGGTGTGATCAGACCAACGGCGGAAATGATTGGCAATATTACCCAAACCGGCAGCGTAGGTGTTTTCGCCACAACCGGCACAGTGGTATCAGAAAGTTATATCATCGAAATTGAAAAAGCCTGGCCTGAAATTCGCGTGGTGCAGGAAGCTTGTCCGATGTGGGTGCCGCTCATAGAAAATAACGAACATACACATCCGGGCGCTGATTATTTTGTTGCGCAACACACAAAAAATCTGCTCAGTAAAGCTGCGGATATGGATACCATTTTATTGGGATGCACACATTATCCGCTCATCATGGATAAAATCAGGCAGTTTGTGGGTCCGCATATGCGCATTATTGCCCAGGGTGAAATTGTGGCCGATAGTCTCGCTGATTATTTAATGCGTCATCCCGAAATGGAAGCGCGTTGCAGTAAACAGGGTAAACGCACTTTTTATACAACTGACGATACGCAGAATTTCGATGCGCATGCCTCCTATTTTTTTGGAGCGAAAATTCAATCCGCATTTGTAGAATTGAACGCTTTATAACGCAGCTGTCTTCAGGAGGAAGCCGTTACGTTTTTAGTTGTTTGCGCTAGCGCGATGGCCTTGTCGAGATAAACGGTAAATGCGTCCGCCTTCGAGTACACATGGAACCCTTGCGTATCAGCTACATCAGCAAGCGCGCGGCTGAGTTCAAAAGACGGTTGTGCACAGCCTACCACTAATTTTTTTGCCGCTAATGCACGCACCAGATATTCCTGCTCCGTTTGACCGGGCGTTGGCACGAAAATGCATTTTTTATGCAGCACTGCTAAATCCATTAAAGTGCTGTACCCACCTCTCGAAATTATGACACTGCTTTGCTGAATTAAAGTAAACAAGGCATCTCCCGGCATATGTGAAATTAAACGAATATTGGGCGTGAGCATCCGGTCTTCGTTTTGTTCAGATAAACCGCGCACGATGATAAACGAACGGTTTATGTGTTTCGCCTGTTCGATAATCGCTTCTTCAAAAAGTGTGCGTTGCGGCTCCGGTCCGGAAATAATGGCGAGTACCTGATCTTGTACAGGTGTATTTTCAGGTTGGGCCATAAATCGGGTGAGTATACCAATATATTGAGCGCGTTTTAAAATGGGATAGGCATGCGATAAATCGCCACTGATATTGGGTTCGCCCTGCACATCCGGAATCCAAACGGTATCGAAACGCAGGTGTTGACGCTGTAACCACAAATAAATAAATGGCTCCCCTAATTTAAATTGTGGCAACTTAACCATCATTTGATGGGTGATGATGACACTGTGCACATGCTTATGGTAAAAACCGTACCGGTTATCGGAAATAATCAATTGAATATTATGCTCGCGCACAATTTTCTGCGTAGTGCGATACTCCCGCCGGATGCCTGAAAATATCTTACCTAATTGGCCGATGATTTTAAAAACGAAGCTTCCTTTTTCCTGATACTGAATATCATAAGCCGGCACTTCAATGCAGGTTACCTCCGGAAATTCTTTTTGCAACAAGGCTAACGCGCGACCGCTGGAGGCAATGATGACCCGATGCCCTCTGTCTAAACAGGCCCTGATAATGGGTATGCTGCGCGTGGCGTGTCCCAACCCCCAGTCAAGAGGGGCAACCAGAATGTTCAGAGGAGCGGAATTCACGACAATAAACGTTAAATTAGCATCGTTAAGCCTTCGGATAACCTGAATGCTGTAAATTAGAGCCGCAAAGCTATGAAAATCGGTAAACAACTTATGTGGATTGGCATAATCGCTGTTATGCTTACTTCAACTGCCGCTTCCTGCGAAGGAGGCAACAAAAAATGTGATTGCCCCAAATTCGGACAGGTAAACAGCTCCGGAAATGATGCAGTAGCCTCAGCCGCTGCTGCCGGTACTTTAGACTGAGTATAAATTTCAGGCTTTACGAACTAGTAATATCCTGCAATGTTTATCATTGCATAAACCGAACGATTATGTTGACTAAAAAAGTAGAAACCGCATTAAATAAGCAGGTTGAAATGGAAGGTTATGCTTCTAATTATTACCTGTCGGCGGCATCCTGGTGCGATTCTAAAGGTTTGCCCGGATGTGCGCAGTTTTTATATGGTCATGCCGACGAGGAGCGCATGCATATGATGAAGTTATTTCACTATATCAACGATGCCGGCGGCCATGCCCTGGCACCAAATGTGAAACAACCGCCATTGAAATTTAAAAACCTGAAGGACCTCTTTCAATCCGTATTCGACCATGAAGTGGCTGTTACCACGGCCATCAACAACCTGGTTGACCTGTGCATGAACGAAAAAGATCATTCATCCTATAATTTCCTCCAATGGTATGTGGCTGAGCAGCATGAAGAAGAAAAGCTGTTCCGCACCGTTTTGGAAAAAATTGAGCTTCTGGGCCCTGAAGACAAGCGTGGCTTGTATTGGATCGACCGCGAACTGGGTTCTCTGAGCACCGCAGGCGGCGAATCAGGTGCTCAAGGTTAATCTTTTTTTAACGCGCAAAAAGGGCATTTTCGGAATTCATTCCTTGTTTTTTTCCGGAGATGCCCTTTATCGTGTACATTTGTTGCTATGACGACAGCACAGGTTAACTATGTCAATATCGGATTAATGATTTTTTCGGCGATTGTTGCCTTTATCATTCCTTTCGAATTGTTTCTTTTTTCATACGCCGTTCTCGGACCATTACATTATCTCACCGAAATCGGCTGGCTGCATAAGCGTAATTATTTCAGTCCCAAAAAAATGGATTACCTGCCGTTGGTTGCCATTACCTTGTTAATTGCCATCCCGGCTATTGCAACGTATATCATTACACATACAGCAGTGGTAAATGGCAGCGGACAAATTGTCCTGAAATCGGGGCAGTATGATTTTATCATGTTTTTATCAAACGAAAATCCGGCAACCGCATTGATTTTTATTGCCTTTGCTGTTTCCTTAATATTTGTTTTAATAAAAGATAATACACGGCGACTGATTGCAGTGATCGTAGCTGTAATAATTGGTATTCTGATTCGGATGAATGCATTTACAGAAGTGGTTTTTGCTATGTTTTTGCCAACACTTATACATGTATTCTTGTTTACGGGGGCATTTATATTAGTAGGCGCCTTGAAAAGTAAAAGCACCTCCGGGTATTTGTCAATTTTAGTTTTTCTTGGCTGCGCCTTCAGCTTTTTTCTCATCGCACCTGACGGCGGAGGATATGCAATCAGCGAATATGCAAAGAACTCGTATGATGTATCCTTCTTCACCCTCAACGATCAGATTTTCAGATCGTTCCTGCATATTGATAGCCCATCTGCCGATATGATTTACGGCAGTAGTACAGGTATTTTAATTACACGCTTTATTGCCTATGCCTATACCTATCATTATTTAAACTGGTTCAGCAAAACATCCGTAATTAAATGGCATGACGTGCCAAAACCATGGCTGGTAATGATCTTTGTATTATGGGTAGCCTCAGTGGCCTTGTATTACACAAATTACGAAACAGGATTAATGTGTTTATATTTCCTGAGCTTTTTACACGTAGTTCTCGAGTTCCCACTAAACTTCCAATCCTTCAAACAAATCGGCGAACAAATCCGCTCACGCTTAATGCGCTCAGCACGTACAGCGACCTAGAAAAGCAATAAGGAATAAGGAATAAGGAATAAGGAATAATTGCATTATACTTCCCGTCTTCCAGCCTCCCCGGCCTCGTGCATTAACCACTACGCTTCGATAAAGGAATGTGTAGTAATGAAGTATTTATTTTAAAAATACTAACCGTGTCTCCCGCAGATGTACGCAGATATCGCAGATTTAATGCAGGTGTTTGCACTTGAAATAGCTTTTTTGTTTAATCAGATTTTTTTTCGAGGCCGGGGAGGCTGGAAGGCGGTAAGAATTATATTTTCTTATCAAAAATTAATTCCCCCTCTACCATTCATGGAGAGGGGGCCAGGGGGTGAGGTTCAACACAAGCATCTACAAATCATCCCAATTCATTTCACGCAGAGCCGCAGAGCCGCAGAGTAACACTGCCCGTGTAAACTTCCCGAACCTTACCGCCTCACCGTCTTACCTGTTCAACAAACACTCTACACAAACCCGAACCCAGGTGTCCCGCAGATTTACGCAGATGCGCGCAGAATTAATTCAAGTACTTTTAAATGAAACTGCTTTTTCGTTTTAATTAGATTTTTTTTCGAGGCCGGGAAGACTGGAAGGCGGTAAGAATTATTTTTTTATCAAAAACAATTCCCCCTCTACCATTCATGGAGAGGGGGCCAGGGGGTGAGGTTCGCTAACTGCGATTTTCTGTCGTAATTTTTTTTCACGCAAACCAGCAGAATATTCCAACCAACATTAAAACTCCCCGTCTTCCAGCCTCCCCGGCCTCGAAAAAAAGCCGATAAAAAAAATAGCCGCCTCTAAAAAAAGAAGCGGCCCATCCTAATTAAGCTAAGTAATTTTACTTCGAATTAAGCATATAATGCACCCCCACTGTCAACCCACCATAAGCATTCCGGGAAGCGCCTTCATATGAACCTGTTTCAATATCCTTGCGACGTTCGCGTGTTGGTTTGCTGTTGAGGTCAGTAGCAGCAGCGTAAAAACGCAATGCCGGACTGATATATAAATTCTTAGTAACGAATATATCCGCACCAAAATCAACAGTTAATCCTAAATCAACTTTAGAAAAATAATCCTTCGCAGCTTCAGTAGCTTCCGTTTGATAAAACTCAGGCACCATATAATCAATACTATCTCCCGGAATGGTGAAATACGTGTCGTTAAATAAAGCTAAAGTATCTGCTTCATAATACATTTCAGCACCCGACAAAATACCAATCGTCGGACCCGCCAGGATATGTACAGAAACAATTTGTTTTTTCTTGCGCGGAGAGGTGTATTTAAACATCATCGGAACCTGGATGTAGCTTAAATCAACATAGCGGAATGTTTCAACTTTATCCGGTTTGTTATCGCCATCGTTGTCGATGTTGCAGAAATCTTTGGATAAATCGAAATAATCCTGACCCATGGTGGCGTAATTCAGATCTACCTGAAATCCTAAGGTTTCTTCAAAATTATACCCCACAGAAGCGCCTGCCAAAAAACCGAATTTCCGACTGTAGTCCAGTTCCTGAAATCCGTAATTATTTTGGTTCAGAATCCAAACGCTGTTGAATCCGCCCTGAGCGCCAATATGTAATCCGGTTTGTGCGTGTGATGTGGTGGAAGCGATAATAATCGCGCAGATGAAAACGAAAACTTTTTGCATAAGATAAAGGTTCAATTGTGTTAACCGATTGCGGTGTGCTGACAAAGGTAAACTGTTTTTTCGGCTACCCAATTCCCGTTGATATTATTTTTTTAGTCCGATTTCGCGCAGGCGTTCGTCGAGATATTCGCCGGCAGAAATCGGTGCAAATTGTAGCGGGTTGCTGTCAGACACGCAGCCCGGCAGGCAATCGAGGCGCACTTCCGATTTCGGATGCAGGAAAAACGGGATGGAATAACGGGCCGTATGCCATCTTTCACGTGGCGGATTTACCACCCGGTGGGTGGTCGACCGCAATACGTTATTGGTCAGTCGCTGGAGCATATCACCCACGTTTACCACGATTTCGGTGGGGGCAGTTTTTACCGGAACCCATTGACCGTTGGTGTCCATTACTTCCAATCCGTCAGCAGAGGCGCCCACGAGCAGGGTAATCAAATTAATATCCTCATGCTGTTCGGCCCTGATGGCAGAAGCCGGTTCTGATGTAATGGGCGGGTAATAAATGGCACGTAAAATGGAATTCCCGTTGTGGATTTTATCGTCGAAATAGGTTTCTTCCAAATCCAGAAACAAAGCGAGCGACCGCAACAGATATTTTCCCGTATGCTCAAAATTGCGATACAATTGAAAGCCGAGCGTATTAAATGCAGGCAATTCATCAACCTGCACATTGGGCGGATAGTATTCGCTGATTACCTCCCCGTCTTCCACGGTTTGACCGGTTTGCCAGAATTCTTTCAAATCGCCGGCGCTGCTTTGTTTGGCGTGTTCTTTTCCGAAGGAAGTAAACCCGCGCTGTCCGGCTAATCCTTGTATTTCATATTTACTTTTAATGTCGTCAGGCAATGCAAAAAACTGCTCAACAGCCTGATAGAAGCCATCAACCAATTGCTGGTCGATACCGTGATTCTGCACGGCAACAAAACCTACTTCCTGGTAGGCTTTTCCCAGGGCCTGAACAAAATGTGCTTTACGCGCCGGATCACCGGAAACAAAATCGGCAAAATTTACCGTAGGTATGGTATTCATGTGCTGGTCTTTTGTGCAACTAAGATACGATGTTGAAGGGAAATGTGCCTCGTTTTGCCGGGTAGGGGGTGACTTGCGCGCTAAATTTCAATATGTGGTGAGTTGAAAATTTTGCGGTTGTATAGAATGTATATTATGCATACAAATTAATGAAGTTTTTCAAACGGATTACTAAACTCCGGATTATTTATAAAGCTGCTATCAGTTAGTGTATATAAAAATGATATAATCTGCTGTTTTTCCAAATGTGTCAAGTTAACGCCACCTTGATGTGCGTATTGCATTTTTGAATCAATATTTACACTCATTTGGATACCCTCAGAATAAAAATCCAATACATCCTCCAATGTGCTAAAACGACCATCGTGCATATAGGGTGCGGTAAGCACCACATTTCTCAAAGATGGAATAATGAAGGTGCCATAATCAGAAGCTTTTCCTGTTATTGCCCCTCTGCCCGGATCAGAATAAGACAAAGGATTGCTGATTGCATCCAGTCCATTGTTACTAAATCGTAGGTCTGTACCTAGCACGCTGCCATCAGTACTATGACAATGCAAACAGTCGCCTTTAGATTGATCATTCATCAAGACAAATCCCGCATATTCATCAGGAGATAAATATTCTTGTCCTGCCAGCACTCGATCATATTTTGATTGATACGATAGTAATGTGCGCATAAATTGCGCGATGGCATATGCAATATGTGTGCTATCAATTTTAGTGGTGCCAAATGCCTGTTTGAATAAAGGTGTATAAAAGCTATTCTGTTTCAGCCTTTTCGAGGCTATTTCCCAATCAAGATTCATTTCATCGTAAGCCCTTACCGGATGAAATACTTGTTCTTCTATGTCACCAGCCCGACCATCCCAGAAAAATGCAGGATACCAGGCCAAATTGAACAGAGGCATTGTATTTCGACGCATAAGCACCCCGTTTCTACCTGTGCTAAACGAATTTGGTGCATCGCTAAATGCATATTGCTGCTTATGACAACTGGCGCATGAAATGGTGCTGTCGCTACTGAGGATGGGGTCGTAAAACAAATACTTTCCGAGTAGTGCACCTTCTATCGTTACCGGATTATGTTTGGCTACAGGCATCTCCGGAAATAAGGGCAGTTCAGTAAATGGGTAGGGTGTTGTATCGGATTTGTATAGAAATCCGAGTAAAAAAATAGAAATGAAAACGGTTAAATACCCGATTTTACGCATGACTATTTACCTGCAATAACTATAGGAATGGTTTCGGTTTTAATATTGGATTTTACTTTCAAGAGATACATACCACCCGGAAATTGACGCGTATCAAACCAGAATTTAGTAGGTATATGGGACCAAGTGGCCACTACTTTTCCGGTTTGATCGATGAGCTCCATATTTTCAATGATATGGTATTCATTCCGTTTTGCCAATTGCACTGTGATAATGTCATTGCTTGGATTTGGGAATACATTTAAATAAGCATGTAACTCCGGTGTAGCGATGGTATGCGCAAAAGTCATTTGATTGATTAAATTATCAATCATCCATCCATCCCGGGTATTGTCAACAGAATCCGAAATAAATGTGTACCTGAACATAACTGTGTCACCTCCCATAAAATCCCATAGCCAGGAATAGTCAAAACACAGCCAGATGTTTCTCCATGTGGTATCTGTGCCACTAAAGACAAATTCCCCACCGGGTAAAGTGTCGATATTTTCAGGGTCGAATCCATAAAAATTATATACGTATGGGTTATTTATACAATTCTCCCATGTGCTTCCTGCGTCAATCGAAAATTCTATCATACCGCCGTCAAGACCAGCATCCATATCAATTTTTTGATTCCATTGTAAGGCGAAGATCCCCCAGGTTTCCCAAATAGCGACCTTTGTAATAAATCTGGAAGTGTCATTTGTCGGATAGGTATTTAGCGTGTCTGTAATAATGGCATTCGGAACCGTAGAGGCACTATAAAACAATGTTTTTTGCGGTGGTCCGATTTGCCAAATATTTTGACTATCAGGCTCAATCTCAACTTTAACAGAATTATAGTCTGATGTATCAGCTCCGTCAAAATATTGTTCAAAATACTGTGCCCTGGCTTGAAGGCTAAATAAAATCATTACAGTAATCAGGTAGATTTGTTTCATGTGGTTGTATTTATAGTTGATACATATTCGCTAACTGATGCGTGTGTTGGTCTGATTCAGGGCATAGAAGCCCTTTTTATCATTTCATGGTATGTCTAAGATACAGATTATTTGGTGAATTTGGGCAGTTTGGAGACCGTCCATGTCAATTTCGGACATGACAGGAGATCAAACATCATCGACTTTGGCACCTTTGCAATTTAGAGTCGATGCGTTAGCACCCATTTTGTTGTTGCCCGGTTGAAGTGGCAGATAAAAAAATCCGCAACTCTCGCTGCGGATTTCAAAAAATATTTGCAAGTTGAATTTATGGTTCCAAACGTCCATAAAAACGCGGAAACGGAATCGCTTCGCGGATATGCTGACCGCCGCTGATCCACATCACCATACGCTCCAAACCTAGCCCGAATCCTGCATGTGGAACTGTGCCGTATTTGCGTAAGTCGAGATACCAGTCAAATGCTTCCACCGGTAATTGCTCGTGGTTGATGCGTTCTAATAAGAGCTCGTAATTGTCTTCGCGCTCAGCACCACCCACAATTTCGCCATAACCTTCGGGAGCTAATACGTCAACACCTTTTACATAACGCGGATCTTTCGGGTCGCGCTTCATATAAAAGGCTTTTACGGCAGCCGGCCAGTTGTAAACCATCACCGGACAGTTAAACATCCGGGTGAGCACGGTTTCATCACTTCCTCCAAAATCATTTCCATGCTCGAAGTTGAGCGCACTGTTTAACCATTGCGGAATATTATTGGCTTTCTCTTCCAATTCTTTTACTTCATTTTTCAGGGTGTCAATTTTATTGCGGTTAAAATTGATTTCACCTTGCTTTAAACTGCCACCGCTGATTTTCGCTTCGCGGTCTGCTATTTCTTTTTCAATTTCTGCAATGCGTGCTTTGATGTCGGCTAAATCTTGTTCTAACAGTTTGATACTGTTTTTGCCATCTACATCTTTTTCTCCACGTATCATCGCCACGGCATCATCATAGTGTATGCGTGGGAATTTTAACGCAACCGCATTTTCGAGGAAAGCGGTATTGCGTTCCAGAATTTCTAATTCCTCTTTACAATGTGCGGTAACATCCTGCACTACGTATTTTAAAAACGCCTCAATTAAATCCATATTCATATCGAGGTCGTAAAAAGCCATTTCCGGTTCTATCATCCAGAATTCTGACAGGTGACGGCGTGTTTTTGATTTTTCTGCACGGAAAGTAGGCCCGAAGGTATAAATCTTGCCATGCGCCATCGCCAGGGCTTCACCATATAATTGTCCGCTCTGACTCAAATAAGCAGGACGGCCATAAAAATCGGTTTCAAATAACGTTGAGGTGCCCTCACAAGCATTTCCGGTGAAAATAGGCGCATCCATCTGCAAAAAATCATTTTGCTGAAAAAAGGTATGAATGGCAAAAATGACCCGGTTGCGCACACGCATCATCGCCCATTGCTTGCGACTGCGCAGCCAGAGGTGACGGTTTTCAACCAAAAACTCGACGCCATGCTCTTTTTTAGCGATGGGATATTCCTGTGCTACCTGGATAATTTCCAGATCGGTTACGCGGATTTCGTAGCCGCCAATTTGCTTCTCATCTTTTACAACAGTGCCCTGCAGCGACAAGGAGCTTTCCATCGTCAGGCGTTTTGCGCGCTCGAAGATTTCTTCACTCACCTGGGCGGCATCCACCACACACTGGGCAAATCCACTGCCATCGCGCATAATCAGAAACACCAATCCCTTACTATCGCGTTTGTTGCTCACCCAGCCTTTGATGGTTACCATCTGCCCCTCATGAGCCTGTAAGGACCGGATATATTGAAATTTCTCTATCGACATACCTAAAATTTGTAACGAAGGGCAAAATTACGATGAATTTTGCTGGTTTACAGGCCCTATGGCGCTTTTCCGATAGCAAATAATTAGCATTCATACAATGGCAAAAAGTTGGTCACCGCATCAAAAATCACCGTAAATTTGAGGCCTTATGTTAAATCAGCGTTTAAGTCAAAAACTCCTGCAGAAGTTATCGCCGCAGCAGATTCAGCTCATGAAACTGCTGCAGGTGCCTACCGACCAGCTTGAGCAACGCATCAAGGAAGAGTTGGAGGCAAATCCGGCGCTGGAAGAGGGTGAACGCGAAGATCAGGACGCATCCTCTTTGGATGATGTGTTCAGAGATGAAGAAAAGGGTGATGATGACAGCGGCGGCGAAGGTGAAGAAACCCGCGATAGCGAAGAATTGGATTTGGATGATTATATCGGAGAAGATGATGTGGCCGATTACAAAACCCGCGACGATAGTTATGGCGATGATGAGGATGAAAACAAAACCGTGCCTTATGCGGTAACGGATACTTTTCATGAGAATTTATCCAAGCAACTCGGCATGTGCGAGTTGGATGAACGTCAGGAAAAAATTGCACAACAAATATTAGGCAGCATTGATGACGATGGCTATTTGCGTCGCGAAATTTCTGCCATTGTAGATGATTTAGCGTTTTCACAAAATGTGATAACGGAAGAACCGGAGATTTTAGATTTACTGGATTTAATTCAGGGATTCGACCCGCCGGGAGTAGCTGCGCGAGATTTGCGTGAATGTTTGTTATTACAACTGGAACGCAAAACGCAAACCAAAGTAATTAAACTGGCCATTCATGTGCTGGAAAATTATTTTGATGAGTTTACTAAAAAACATTACGAAAAATTATCGAAGCACCTGCGCATCGATGATGATGATTTAAAACCGGTTATTACCGAAATCACCCGCCTGAACCCAAAACCGGGTGGCAGTGCGCGCGAAGATGCCGGTTCGATGTATACCTATATCATTCCGGATTTCACCATTGTGAATAATAACGGCCAGCTTGAACTCAAATTAAATGCACGTAATGCTCCTGAACTGCGCGTAAGCCGGGATTTTGTAGATATGATGGTGGACTACAAGCGCAGCAAGGATAAAGACAAGAAACAAAAAGAAGCGATACTGTTTATCAAACAGAAAATAGACGCGGCAAAATGGTTTATTGATGCGATTAAACAACGTCAGCATACCTTGTTTAGCACAATGTACGAAATCATGGTGCATCAATATGATTTCTTCCTGACCGGTGATGAAACGCAATTAAATCCGATGATTTTAAAGGATATTGCCGAAAAAACCGGACTGGATATTTCTACAGTAAGTCGCGTAGCCAACAGCAAATACGTGCAAACCGAATTTGGTACATATGCATTGAAATATTTCTTCAGCGAATCGCTTTCCACCGAATCGGGTGAAGAGGTGAGTACCCGCGAAGTGAAAAAAATATTATCCGAACTCATTGAGGGTGAAGACAAAAAGAATCCGCTGAGCGATCAGGAGTTAATGGATGATTTGCGCAAACGCGGTTATAACATCGCCCGTCGTACCGTAGCCAAGTATCGCGAACAACTCGACATACCGGTGGCGAGGTTAAGAAAGGAATTATGATAAAAAAGATATTCGGGCATTTTTTCAGTATTGTGTTTGTGCCACTGTTGATGCCATTATACGGTACCTTATTTGCCATGTGGGCAAATCCGTATGCATTTTCTGATCCGCATGTAAATGAACTTACCCTTATCAGAATAGCGGTGCTTACTTTCGGCTTTCCTGCATTCACTATTTTTCTGTTAATCAGATTAAAATTTGTCAATACCGTAAATGTATATGACCGTCAGGAACGCATTATACCCTATATCACGAGTGGCTTTTTCTATATATGGGCAACTGTAGTGTTTTTTAAGGAAGGATTTAATACGCAACTCACCTATATTTTACTCGGTTCAACGATTGCCCTTTTTGTAGATTTTCTCATCAATATTTTAGTGATCAAGGTGAGCATGCACACAACAGGTGCAGGTGGTTTGATTGCACTTGTTTTGGTATTATTTCCCTATTCGATGGTGAACGCCTTTCCGGTTTTGCTCGGCGCGGTTTTGATTGCCGGTTGCGTAGGCACTGCCAGACTTGCGCTGAAGGCACATAGCGAACGTGAAGTGTATTTGGGCTATCTGACCGGATTTTTCAGCTTTATGTTGGCTGCAAATATTATCCCGGTTTAAAAAGGATCTATGCGCTCGTAATCATTGTTGTGCACCCAGCCTCTGGTGCCATCAGGCATACTCACTTCTGTCCAGTCTTGATTTGCTTTCAATATGGCCAGTTTAAATCCTTCGTGAATTAAAGCAAGGTTAGTGCTGGTTTCTGATGGCTCACTTTTAATGATAGCACTCGGGCTCATCACTATGCCATAAGAATTACCGGCATCGTATGCATTTCGGCCAAGCGCTGCGCTTAAGCATATGAGGCCCAGAAGCACTGCGGTAAGTGCACTAAAAAATCCATACCGTTGCCAGGCACGGAATTTTGGCAGCTGATAAACAGCCCATCCCGCAAAGGCTATCCAAAAGAAAATAATCGCACAAATGCCCCATGCTCTTGCATGTGTTATGGTAGTAAAATTTCTCCAGCCTATGCGAAATAGGGATTCGGGTTTACTATTAATTTCATCACGCGTTCTGCGGTTAGCTAATTCTAAATTATACGAAGCATCGTGGTTTCCGGGTTGAAGTAATAAGGCGCGTTCATAAGCCAGAATTGCCGGTCCGGTCATTTGCAGGCGATAATAACAATTACCCAGGTTGTAATAGAGGGTTGCGCTGTTGCCATTGCGTTCAATCAAAGAGGCGTAGGTGCTTGCTGCTTTTTTGAATTCACCTTTTTCATACATCACATTGGCATAGGCAAATGACGTAGTATCAATTTCAGTAACCTGAGGTTGTTCATCGGCTGCGTGCAAAGGTAGTTGCAGGCACCATATGCATAATGCTATAATAACGCCTTTCATCGCAATTCTTTTTCGAGTGATTCAATACAATGTGTTGCAGCCTGATATACTTCCTGCATTTGTTCTTCCTGCACCTGCGGAGAAAATACAGACATCTCGCATGTGTCAATTGTTTTCAGAAACAATTGGATAGTGGACTCCGAAATGTTTTTTTCCAGTAAAACGGTATGCATCGTTTCCTTCGATAAATTATGTTGCGGAATATGCAACTTATCGCTCAGGTATCCCCACAAAGCACGAATGGTTTCGTCGTAGAAGGCACGGGATTGTTTTTGCTGTAAATACATCGAAGCCTGATTCAGTCGCTTTTTGGCTGCGGAATTAGCACCTGCTGCACGAACTGCCTTTACATCGCGGTTCATTTTTCTTTGCTTCGAAGTAAATACGGTTAATGCAATGCCTCCAAAAACCGGAATGCAGGTAAGCAGAAACAAGGTTATGCTGGATATATTTTTTCGGGTGTCGCCATAGGCAGGCGCATCTTTTTGAATAAACCGAATGTCTTCACCTAATGTTTCAACTTTTTCTTTATTACCGGTAAATGTGTTGGCATTCGGATTATATCCCGGTCCGGGTGTTACTTCAACCGGATAGGTTTCAGCTTGTATGGTAACATACTTTTTTCCTGCAGGATCAAAATACGACCAGCTGTATGGCGACAAAGTGAATTTTCCCGGAGATCGTGCAATCAGCGGAAATTCAAAAGTTTTTTGTCCCGGCGATTCGATGACTTTAGGGTCATACGTTTCCCAGCCTGGTGGCAGATTTAAAGTAGGCGCAGGAAAAAGTTGCAGGTTTCCTGAACCGGATATCGTAATGCGGTAAGTAAGCGGCTCATCTGTAAGGGGATGCGTGCTGCTGATTTGGGTTTTCATACTGAATTTTCCTACCGCACCATTAAAATCAGCTGGCGCGCCTGAGGGCAATTCTTTTACCTGAACGGCAAGTGTTTTGGAAGCTAATGGCACATAAAAATCCTGCGTATTTACAAATGGATTTCCAAAATATTCATTGAGCATGTCCTGAAATGGATCGCCCGTGCTTTTCTTTTGAGATTTTACTTTTACCGTGAATACACCATCAGCCGTAAACGGGTCCAGTATTAAATTGCCACTGCGTTGAGGCGTTAAAACATCGCGTTTGAAAATAGTGGTGTTATATGTTTTTCCATTAATTACTTCCCGTTTCAATGACTCTTCCTGAAAACTCACATCCTCGCTGTAAAAGCCATCATAGGCCGAGGATTTAATATTTTGAAATCCTTTAAAACTATAAATGCGGCCATCGTCGGGAATGCAAAGTTTTAGCGAAACATTAAACGATTCGCCCACATACACCTCATTATCGCTGATTTCTGTTTTGATCAGGATATTGTCGCGCAGGAAAGTAGTGATATCTTCATTTCCAGAATTGCCTGTTGTATTTTGATTGCCTTTGGATGTAGGTGCGGGCGCATTTGTTACTTCAACTTTAAGCGGCTGCGTACTATATGTTTTATTATCAGACTTAATATAAGCAGCACCAATGGTAAATGTACCTGTAGTTTTAGGTTGGAGAATGTAACTCAGGGTAAATGTTTGCACAACGCCGCTGGTGGATACACTTGTTTTATTTGACTGATTAGGCCCGCCCAGCACTATAAAATCTGATAATGAAGGTGGCCTGAAATCTGCCAGGTTATTTCCTCCGGTAATGGTAAACTGTAATTGGAAACGCTCTGATACACCTAACGACTGCTTGCTGACTGTCGCCTTGAAACTGGTTTGTGCAGATACATGCGCAGTCAGAAAGAATAAAATAAGCCAAATACCTGTAATACGCATATTACCAATCTTTTTCCGGATCGCCGCTAACCGGTTTTGATTTCTGTTTGTTGATTTTATCCTGAACAGCTTTGTCATCTTCATTTAATGATTTTAATACCCGGTCTAACTCGTCTTTCGACATGTCTTTCGGATTAGGTTCATTTTGTTTGTTATTGTCTGGCTGTTGAGGGTCTTGTTGTTGTTTTTTCTGCTGGTCCTGCTTTTGCTCGTCTTTTTTCTTTTTGTCTTGTTGCTGCTGTTGTTCCTGCTGCTGCTTTTTCAACATTTGCTGGGCATATGACAAGTTGTATTTGGTATCAGCATTTTCGGGATTATCGCGCAAAGCTTTTTTATAAGCATCTATACTTTCCTGATATTTTTTTTGTTGTAACATGGCGTTACCTAAATTGTGGTAAGCACCGCCTCTGGTTTTGCTGTCTGTTGCCATTTGTGCTGCCTGTGAAAATTTTTCGGCAGCCTGCTCATACTTTTGTTGATTATATAATGCATTTCCCAGGTTGTAGGTGCCTTCAACCGTGCTGGTAGCCTGCTCGTAGTGCGATTGCGCACCTGTGTAGTCCTGCTGACGGTATTTTTCATTACCTGCTGCAATATTTTGTTGAGCCGTTTGTGCACTTAGCGGCAATAAAAACATCCAGCATATGCCTGTAAATAATACTTTAGTTTTCATGTTGCTCAAACAGGTTTATTTTTTTCACCCAATCAGGTTTGCGGTCACTCAGTAAATATTCAATTATTAAAAGAAGCAGTCCAATGCCTAAAAACAGCTGGAAATGATTGGCGTAATCGCTGTAGGCATATTCTCCGTCTTTTGTTTTGTCTAAACCATCAATAATCTCCGCTACATCCGATATCACCTGTTTCCCTTGTGCAATATTACGATATTCACCATCAGCTTCAGCGGCCAGATTTGACATTAGTGGTTCGTTTAACCGGGTCAATACAACATTACCTGCGCGGTCTTTTTTAAATCCGTCAATCATTCCGTTTCTCCGTATAGGAATAGGTGCGCCTTCCGATGTGCCAACGCCCAGGGTGATAATTTTGATTTGCATGGCGGCAGCCTGTTTTGCCATCTCTACCGCATTTTCATCATGACTCTCGCCGTCGGTAACGATAATGATTGCCCGGCCCTTGCGTTCGTCATCTGTGCCGCCTTCCTTAAATTCCTGTAATGCTGTTTCGATAGCACTGCCAATAGCCGTGCCCTGTGTTGGCACACTGCCGGTAGTAATACCATCTAAATACATCAGCGCGGCTCTCGCATCATGGGTAAGTGGCATTTGCACATAACTGTTACCGGCAAATACGATAAGTCCGATTTTATTAGCGGCGAGTTTATCGATTAACTGCGCTACCATAAACTTGGATTGCGCTAAACGATTTGGCTTGACATCCTCAGCCAACATACTGTTGGACACATCAAAACAAATGATGATTTCAGCACTTTCTCCGGTTACCTTTTCTTTTTTTGAACCTACACGCAGATTGGCTAAACCAATTATAAAACAAATCAGCGCACTTAATAGCAAAGAAAACTTAATCCACTTACGTACAGGCGATGGGCTGTCCATCAATTGTTTAACTATCTCAGGATCACCGAATTTTTGCATGGTAAGCTTACGCCAGCGCAGATATAATAAGAAGCTTAATATCAACACCGGAATGGCTCCGAGCAAGTATAATATGTATGGATGTTCAAAAGCCATTATGTCAGCGAACGAAATAAAGTGTGTGAAAGCAACATTTCTGCAAATAATAAAATAACCGCAACGAGTGCGAAATAAAAGTAGTGTTCTTCGTTTCTCCTAGTTATATCTACGGCTATTTTTTGTTTTTCTATTTTGTCAATTTCCTGATAAACGTCAATAAGTGATTCAGGAGAACTGGCTTTGAAATGTGTTCCGCCTGTCATTTGGGCAATTTCCTGCATCATGGGTTCATCATAGGAAATGCGTGGATCTAATTCGAAAATTCTGCGTCCATTTTTATCAACCACCGGAATAGGTGAATTGCTTTTTGAACCCACTCCAATCGTATACACCCGAATATTTAATTGCTTAGCAGCCTGTGCGGCATCCAGAGGCGAAAATTTACCGCCAATACGTACCCCGTCAGTTAATAAAATAATGACTTTTTGCCCGGGATTGGTACTATCTGCTAAACGGTTTACCGCCATAAATAAGCCATCACCAATGGCAGTGCCATCTTTTAAATACCAGTTATCGGCCTGTTCAACCTGGGCCTTCAATAAATTATGATCAAGCGTAGCAGGGCATTGTGTAAAAGCTTCTCCGGCAAATACAACTAATCCAATACGGTCGTTCGGACGCGCATCAATAAATGACTGTGCAGCCACCTTTGCCGCCTCCATGCGATTTGGCTTAAAATCTATGGCGTACATACTCGGTGATACATCCAGCGACAACATAATATCAATGCCTTCCGAATATAACCTTGAATTCGAAAAATGCGTTTGTGGACGCGCAAGGGCAATAACAATACAGATATAAGTAAGTAAGCGAAAAACAGGCAGTAAAAACATAAACCTTACCCGGCCCGTTGGTTTTTTTGAGACACCTTCTAAAGTGCTCATGCGCAATCTTACAAATCGATTGCGCTCTATGCGTTTGCGCAGATACAGGTAAAGGGGTATGCCCAACAGCAATAAAAAGAACCAGGGGTCAGCAAATTGTATGTCAGTAATCCAATCCATTATGCCTCAGGATTTACGGATTCAATAACAGGTGTTTGCTGCACAAAACTGCGCACCATTTCCATTGCTCTGATATTTTCATCAGCTAATGGATGTGATTTCGCAAATTTCGCCATATCAGCCAGCGATAAAACATATTCAAGGTCTGCGATAAAATGGCGCAATTCCGGATGACGCGATGCCTGACTGATAATTTCATCGCTGGTATGTTCCATAGTGGAAACAGAAAACCTTTCTTCAATATATTGACGCAAAATAGCTGTCAATTCTGAATAATATAATTTGCGTTGATTCTGTTGCCAGAGTTTTCTCTCTTCCAAAGCCTGCAACTGCACTAAATACTTTTCTGTAATGGTTACTTTACGTTCTGGTTTCACCACTTGCACTTCAGGCTTTTTGCGTAAGACAAAGTACCATATCGCCAAACCTATGAGCGCAAGTGCGCCCAGGCAAATAGCTATCCACAACCAAATATTCTTTTTAACCGAAACATCTAAAACATCCAAAATCGGTTTGATATTTTGTGTAGTATCCACATCAATACCCTGTATGCGTAATCCGATTGAATCAGATTGTAACACATATCGGGTAGTGTCATTTTTTTGTTGATAGGGTATTTGTATTTGTGGGAAATAAGCATCACCCGGCTCATACATGCTCACAACCATACTTTTGGTCAGGATCACGTTGCTGCCGTTTATTACGGTATCGATGGGATTTTCTGATACTAATTCAAATGGCATTACCGACTCAGCTTCAGGCCAAAAGAAAGTTGACTTCTGGTTGCCGGTAATCGTGATGGTAACATGAATATAATCGCCTATTAAATATTGATCCTTGTCTGTTTTAACCTGCAATTGAGCTTGCGCAAACAAACTTGTTGTTGCCAAACATGCACAGCAATATGTTACCAGTTTCTTCATCTTATCTCAACATCATCCGTTTTCTAAAAAAACCGTGTAACTCGTTGATATATGGTTTTTGGCTGTGAATGCTGATGGTATCTGCACCGCTTTTCAAAAAGGTTTGGCGGAAATACTGCACACTTTCTCTGAAATACGACGCATAAGCCTGACGCGTTTTTGCATCGTGGGTATCCACCCATTGCAAGGTTTCGGTTTCGGCATCATACATGCGTATAATGCCTGCACGAGGCATTTCTTCTTCCCGCTTGTCGTGAATATGTACCCCGATTACATCATGCTTACGCGCAGCTATTTGCAGGGGCTTCTCGTATTGGCGGTCAAAAAAATCGCTGAATACAAATGCAATACTGCGCTTTTTCACGACGTGATTAAAATAATCCAACGCAGCGGCAATATCTGTGCCTTTGCCTTTTGGTTCTGTTTCTAATAAATCGCTGATGATACGCAGAATATGCGTTTTCCCTTTTTTGGGCGGAATGAATTTTTCTATACGGTCAGTAAATAAAATAACACCCACCTTATCATTATTATTAATTGCGGAAAAACTCAACACGGCCGCAATTTCTGTAATCAGTGCATTTTTTGTTTGCACCTGTGTGCCGAAAAAGGCGGAGCGACTAATATCAATTAACAGCATCACCGTTAATTCCCGCTCCTCTTCATACACCTTCACAAACGGATGATTCATGCGGGCTGTAACATTCCACTCGATATTCCGCACATCATCACCATACGTATATTCACGAACCTCACTGAAACTCATACCACGGCCTTTGAAGGCAGAATGATATTCGCCAGAAAAAATATTTTGTGAGATCCCTTTTGTTTTGATCTCTATGAGCCGGACTTTCTTCAGCAAGGTCGCTTTATCCATAGGACACGTGTGGTGTTTATGGCACTTCTACAACATTCAGTATCTCTGCAATAATATCTTCAGCGGTGATATTTTCAGCTTCAGCTTCGTATGTTAATCCAATGCGGTGGCGTAAAACATCCTGACAAACAGAACGGATATCCTCCGGAATAACATAACCTCTGCGTTTAATAAATGCATAGGCTTTGCCTGCAAGTGCCAGATTTATAGATGCACGCGGTGAGCCGCCATATGCAATGAGATGTTTTAATTTGGCGAGTTTGTGTAACTCCGGATTACGCGTGGCGGAAACAATATCCAGAATATAGTTTTCTATCTTCTCATCCATGTAAACTTCACGAACCAAATTGCGCGCACGTAAAATTTCTTCCGGTTTAATTATCTGAGAAATAGCCTGAAGTGTACCGCTAACGTTTTGACGAATAATTTGTTTTTCTTCTTCCTTCTCCGGATAGCTGATAACAACCTTCAGCATAAATCGGTCGATCTGTGCTTCCGGCAACGGATAAGTACCTTCCTGTTCTATCGGATTTTGTGTGGCCAATACCAGAAATGGTTCTTCCAGTTTAAAGGTTGTTTCGCCAATTGTTACCTGCTTTTCTTGCATCGCTTCCAGAAGGGCGCTTTGCACTTTGGCAGGGGCGCGGTTAATTTCATCCGCTAAAATGAAATTCGCAAAAATTGGTCCTTTGCGCACACTGAAGTTGTTATCCTTCTGATTGTAAATCATCGTGCCTATTAAATCTGCCGGCAATAAATCTGGTGTAAACTGTATCCGGGCAAATTTGGCATCAATGGCAGAGGCCAGTGTTTTGATAGCTAAGGTTTTTGCCAGTCCGGGAACGCCTTCCAATAAAATATGCCCCTGCGACAATAATCCCAGCAATAGCCTGTCAATCATGTATTTCTGACCAACAATAGCCTTTGAGGTTTCTAATCGCAATAAATCTATAAAGGCACTCTCCTGATGAATCCGTTCATTTAATTCCCTGATATCGGTAGATATCGCTGCATCCATAATTCTTAAGGTTTGGTCTTATCGCACTAAAAAGGGCTACAAATTTACATACTTAACACAGGTTGCTGCAAGTAAATTTGAGCGTCAAAGTTAAAAAAGGTTAAGGTGTATATAAGCTTCGTTAACCGCATGTTTCGCGACGATTGCATATATTATTAGTCACTCTGATTATTTCGGTAAAATCTATCCAATACAAAACAGTCATCCGGACGCCTGGACAATGTCCTAATTTGTTTATTTGCTCTGTGCAGAGGCATCTTGTGGTGATGGATACACGCAAGTGATTTACAACATCCCTACCATTGCTGCTATTCCCAAAAATAAATACATCTCTTCAGGCGAATTGGGGTACCTTTGTAACAGGCAGTGGTTGCACTTGCAGCAATCTTTCTCGTTTAACCATAAACAGCACTGACATATGGCTTGTATTGCAAAAACGGATATTCGCGACCGGTCTGATATTACTCAAATCATTACCACATTTTATGATCTGGTAAGAAAGGACCCTGAGCTCGGTTATATATTTGATGAAGTGGCCCGTATCAATTGGGAAACACACACGCCTTTAATTATTGATTTTTGGGAAGCTACGGTTTTAGGCACCATCACCTATACCCGAAATGCCATGGCACCGCATTTCGGTTTGCATGAAAAATCGCCTTTAACGGCACAACATTTTTCGCGTTGGTTATTGCATTTTCATACGGTTGTAGATCAGCTGTATCGCGGTCCACGTGCGGATTTGATGAAACAACGTGCCGACGGTATTGCAGGATTGATGCAACACAAACTGGGCATACCTTTGGCTCAGGGAAATACGGGAATACAATAAATGGAAAGTTACTCAGCGGGATACGAAACAAAATTATTTTCTGTTTCGTGCAACACTATTTTTACAACAAATTGATCATCCAGCGCCGCCCTGAACCTGTCGTAAATAATGCGCGCAATATTTTCAGCAGAAGGAATCAGGTTGGCAAATGCAGGCACATCTAAATTCAGATTCTGATGGTCGAAGGGTTCAATGACCAATTCTTTAATCATATCCTGAACCACTTTTAAATCCATTACATAACCGGTATCCGGATTTATCTCGCCGGTGATGTGAACGAATAAGGTATAATTATGTCCGTGATATTTCGGATTATTACACAACCCAAAAACGGCGGCATTTTTTTCCTCACTCCAGGCGGGATTATGTAAACGATGCGCTGCATTAAAAGTGGCTCTGCGAATAACTGTTGCCTTCATACCTGACATAACACGATATTTCATACAAAGGTTGTTAAAAACCTGTAATTTTACCTCGGATGATGACGACGAATGGTTCAACACTACACGATTTCCGGTATCCTGCTATTGATGGTGGTGTAATTGACTTCTCTCAATATGCCGGAAAAAAAGTACTGATTGTAAATACAGCCAGTGATTGCATGTATACAGATCAATACAAGCAATTGCAGGAATTACACGAATTATATGCCGATAAACTTGCCATTGTAGGCTTCCCGAGCAACGACTTTGGCGAACAGGAACCGGGAACAGATAAAGAAATCAGGAATTTTTGTTCCTATAAATATGGTGTCACTTTTCCGCTGGCCTCAAAAAGTGAGGTGATAGGTGCTCAGGCCAACCCTGTATTTAAATGGCTTACCGGTCAACCACTCGAAAGCGGCGCTAATGCCCATATCGCATGGAATTTCCAAAAATTCTTGTGTAATGAAGAAGGCAAACTTATCGATGTGTTTACACCGGCAGCCGATCCTATCAATGACGCTTTGTTGAAGTATCTTGGTGTTCAGTAATCTATCCAAACATAACCTTATCGTAACCGGGTGTTTTTTCGTGAAGTCATAGGGCAATCGCTCATTAAAAACCAGCTGATACGCTCGGTTGCGGAAAACCGTGTGAGCCACGCTCTGCTGTTTCTGGGCCCTGAAGGGTGCGGTAACCTGGCGATGGCGCTGGCTTTTGCCCAGTATGTAAACTGTGAGGATAAGCAGGACATTACCCTCGACGATGGCACCACCTCTGCTGATTCCTGCGGGAAATGTCCGAGCTGTATCAAAACCAAGAAGCTGATTCATCCGGATTTGCATTTCACCTTCCCGTTTATCAAAGATGATGACCATGAGCTGTGTGCCGATTGGATGCCTGAATGGCGCGTATTTGCTGAGGAAACGCCTTATGCCAATTATAATTACTGGATAAACTCACTTACCGAAACCAATAAACAGGGTAATATCACCAGCAAGGAATGTCAGGATATTTTGCGGCGACTTTCGCTCAAAAACTATGAGGGCATCTATAAAATTCAAATCCTGTGGCTGCCGGAATACTTGCGGGAAGAGGGTAACCGCCTCCTCAAACTCCTGGAAGAACCGCCCGATAACACCCTGTTCATTTTGGTAGCCCACGACGCAGAACGCATTATCAATACGATTCTATCGAGGGTGCAAATCGTCAAATTTCCGCGCCTTCCGGATGCCGATGTGGCTCACTATTTGCAGGAAGTATGGGAGGTAGCGCCCAATGCTGCAACGAGTTTGGCGGCGCTTGCCGGTGGAAATCTGCAGGAGGCAATTGACCTCATAGATGCGCATGAAAATGCCAACGCTGTGATGATCAGGGAGTGGATGGAACCGTGTTTCAGGCAGCACGTCAAGCAAATTTTTGCCTGGAATGACCAGTTTTTAAAGCTTTCGCGCGAACAACAAAAGAACTTCTTTCGATATTGCCTGCACTTTTTCAGGGAGGTGCTCCTGCTGGAAACCGGGGCGCCGCAATTGACCCGCCTCACAGAGGCAGAACGTCGCACGGCAGAAGGCCTCGGTAAGGTGTTGGGCGTTGAGCGACTGATGGCTATGCTTGAATTGTTTGATAAATGCATTTACTTTGTAGAACGTAACGTTAACGGTAAGATCATGATGTCGTACGTTTCGGTTGTGCTGCTCAGGCAGTTCAATAAACAAATTCAGACAACGCAGCCTTTCTATGATCGATGGGCTCTATAAATAAATTTGAGCGGAAATGAGTTGTGCAGGATGTGCTACAGGTACCCAAAATGGGTCGCCTGCCGGATGCAAAAGTAATGGGCACTGCGCCACCGGCGGTTGCAATAAGCTCAATACGTATGATTGGCTCAGGGCCATGCCTGTGCCTGTTTCTCAACGATTTACTATTCACGAAATTAGTTTCAAAAACGGCGTTCGAAAAGGTTTTTACATCAATAGCAAGGGTCTGGATGTCATGACCGGCGATATGGTTTGCGTAGAAACTGACTCCGGATATGATGTAGGCAGGATTTCATTAAGCGGCGAGCTGGTGAAACTCCAGATGAAAAAACGCAAGGTGCCGCTCAATGGAAATTTCAGTCCAATTTTGCGCAAAGCCTCCGATGCCGATTTAGAACGTATGATGGAAGGCCGTTCCATGGAAGGAGCCATCATGCTGAAAGCCCGCACGTATGCCCGTGAATTGAACTTAAATATGAAAATTGGTGAGGTGGAATTCCAGGGCGATAAACGCAAAGCCACCTTCTATTATATTGCCGACGAACGCGTAGATTTTCGCGAATTAATCAAGATTTATGCCCGTGAATTCCGGGTGAAAATAGAAATGCGTCAAATCGGCGCCCGTCAGGAAGCTGGTAAAATCGGAGGTTTAGGAAGTTGTGGTCGCGAATTGTGCTGCTCTACCTGGCTAACTGATTTTAAATCTGTAAGCACGCATGCCGCCCGTTACCAGAATCTGAGTATCAATCAGTCGAAATTATCCGGACAGTGCGGTCGTTTAAAATGTTGTCTGAATTACGAGTTGGATACCTACATGGACGCCTTGCAGGATTTTCCGCGACATGCAGATTATCTGCGCACGGAAGCCGGTGATGCCCGATTAATTAAAACGGATATTTTCAAAAAGTTAATGGTTTACGAATATAAGGATGGCGGAAAACAATACGCCATGACCCTCGAAACCGTTCGCGAAATATTGGCCATGAATGCAAACGGACAAAAACCGGAGCATTTGGATGCCATGCAGTATGAAGAAGAACCTGCTCCTAAAGAAGTTGAATATGCTACCGTGATTGAACACGTGAGTTTGCGTACTCTGGAGAAGAATGATAAAAAACGCAAACAAAAAAACAGACCGCAAAATCAAAATCGTCGCGACGACCGTCGTCCGAATACCGATCGCAACCAGCAAGATAATCGCCAGCAAAATCAACGACGCGATAATCAGAATCAGCGCCGCGACCAGAATCAGAATCGCGATCAACAACAAAATCGCGACCAGAATCAAAATCGCGACCAACAACAAAATCGCGATCGCAATCAACAGGATAATCGCCAGCAAAATCAGCGCCGCGATAATTCAAATCAGAACAGGAACAGAGATTCCAGAAGAGGCCCAAGGCCAAATAATCAAAACCGTCCACCAAAACCTGAAGGTCCTAAAGACCCGAATCAACAACCACCGGCGTGAACAGATCTGGCATTTTGATTATCGTTTTGTGTGTCGCAGCTATCACTTCCGGATGCGAGCAATCGCGCGTGTTTGATAAAAATATTGCCATCGGAAAAGACGGCTGGTTTTATGGCGAACCGCTTCAGTTTGAAGTGTACATCAACGATACCAGTTATAGTTATAATATGTTTGTCAATGTGCGACATACAGATGAATTTCCCTATAACAATATGTGGATGAATTTGACCACAACCCTGCCCGACAACGTTCAAAAAACTTCCAAAATCGATGTGCAATTGTCAGAGCCTGACGGGATTTGGACAGGAGATTGTATTGATGGTATCTGCTATAATTCCGTATTAGTGCAAAAAAACTTTCGCTTTCCCGCAACGGGAAAATATGTGTTCACACTTGAACAGGATATGCGCATGAACCCAATGACCGGCTTGCTGGATGTTGGTATCCGGGTTGAAAAATTTATACCGGTAAGAGAATAATTGCTACTGCCGCATGCATGTGTTTAATGTGACCGTACTATCTAGCGGATTTAGATTTGTATGTCTAAAACCTGCGGACAATGGTCGCTGTGCCTAGCCTCCGGTAAAATGTGCGCGCTTACAATTTTGTCTTTCATATTGTTTGAAACAGCAATATAATCAATGCGCCATCCTTTATTATTAGCACGTGCATTAGCTCTGAAACTCCACCAGGTGTATTGATGAGGTTCTGGATTTGTCACACGTAAGCTATCCGTAAATCCGTTATCATAATATTTATCCAGCCAGGCACGCTCCTCCGGCAAAAAACCGCTGGAATCTTTATTGCCTTTTGGATCGTGAATGTCAATTGGTTTGTGTGCAATGTTGTAGTCGCCACACACAATCAGTTTTCTTTTCTTTTTCAAAAAGCCCTGCAAATAATCGTAGATAAAATCCAGAAACTGATACTTCACCTGTTGTCGGATATCGCCTGTTGTGCCTGACGGAAAATAAATGGAAAAAACAGATAAATCCCCAAAATCAGCCCGAATCACTCTGCCTTCCGCATCAAATTCCTCATGACCACACCCAAAGGCTACATGGTCTGGTTTCGTTTTACTCAGGATGGCAACACCACTGTAACCCTTCTTTTGAGCAGGAAACCAATAATGGTGATAACCCATATCTTCAAATGGCTTCAGGTCAAATTGGTTAGGTTCGGCTTTGAGCTCCTGCAGACAAATGATATCAAATCCGTTTTCTGCAACCCAGTCGAGCCAACCCTTATTCATTGCGCTGCGAATGCCGTTAACATTATAGGTAATAATGCGCATAGGATGATTTTAATACCCAAAGGTAAGTCTCTCATAGAAGAAATAGCAATAGCAGTCAGCTGTTACAATTGTTTTTTGTAACTTTAACTCCCCATGTATACAAATAGGCGTTGTTTATTTGCGCTTTTAATTATGCTTGAGCTATGTAGTGTGACATCTCGTGTCATGAATGCTCAAACACCAGTGCGCCCGAATATTTTGTTTATAATAGCAGACGATTTAAATGATTATCTGGAAGGCTACGCATCTCATCCAAATACCCTGACACCAAATCTGGCAATACTGCAGGAACAAGGTACAACTTTTTTAAATGCATATGCCAGTGCACCTATTTGTGCTCCGTCGCGTACTTCGTTCCTTACAGGAAAGGATTTATTATATACAGGTGTTTATCGAAATACAGATGGTGATTACAAATGCAAAGATTTTGGCAACAATTTTACTGAAGCGTCAGGAAACGAAGAGTATTATACGATACCGCAATATTTTAAGGATTCTCTAGGGTATTACACTTTTAATATCAATAAAGTTTTTCATTGCCACAAGAATTATATTGAATATGATGATGAAACCATAGATCCCTGTGGGAAATCTGGTGCATGGAACCGATATATGTACTATTACGATTCTGCCTATATCGATGAACCTGGTTATGCACTTGATCAGGGTGTTAATGGTTATGCCTGGGCTGCCATACCTGATTCGCTAGAATACCATATGACAGATTATGTAGCTACAGATTCAGTTATAGACTTCATTCAACAATTTGCGGCATCCCCTGATTATACCTGTAATAAACCCTTCATGATTATGTTGGGCTATCACAAACCACATAAAGAACAGTTTATACCGGAAAAATATTTTTTAGATGATTATATGATGGATATGTATGCCACACCTTTTAATCCGCCATATAATTATCCTGAAAACACCTATCCGCCAAATGGCATGATTTTGCCACCTCAGCCTGACACCCCTTTTGCAGATTTAGATGCATTAATGATGAATTCGATTTCTGCACTTATGGTAAAGAATATAGATACCCAGATTGTAGAGTGGGCTGAGGCAATTGTGGATCTACCTGAAATAGACCCTGCGCTGTCTGATTCTGAACGGATAGATTTACTTACCTGGTCAAAGCGTGCAAATGCAACTATGGCTTATCTGGCAGCAGTCAAATATATAGATGCACAATTTGGTCGCGTATACACTGAATTGCTTGCGCATCCCGACATCATGGAAAATACAGTAGTGGTATTTATCGGTGATAATGGATATGGATTGGGCGAAAAGCGACATTGGGGTAAGTATGCCTTATGGGATACAGATGTGCGCATCCCAATGATTATTGCCGATTTACGTGATCCGAAGAAGCAAGTATGTAATCGCACAGTAAGCTTGCTTGATTTATTTCCTACTCTAATTGAACTCGCTGGTGACACAAGTTTACCTCTGTTTGAGGATGGTGACGCTTATTTAGATGGCTATTCCTTGCGCCCTCTGATCCAACAGGCTGATACAGTCTGGAATCGACCTGTGATATCGGCCACACTTAAACAAGGTGCCGGCGGTGAAGCCAACTGTTTTCCTCAGTATAGTGTACGTGATGAACGATTTCATTTAATCAGATATGAAACAAATGGAGGTGATTGTGACACGGCACTCAGTACAAATCAATGGGAGTTATACGAATTAGGTTTACATCGGGAAGTTGATCCTTATGAATGGCATAATCTGGCAAATGACTCGGCCTATTTACCGGTGATTGATTTTCTTTCCCAATTTCTTCCAGGCGAACCTTTGTATTTAGCCGAAACATACACGCTCCATGCTGAAGATCAGGCAACTGAGTGCCTATTATCGCATGTGGATACATTGCACCCGCTGGCTTTACTATATAGCGTGGATGGCGCACTCATTGATGTGCCTGACGGGTTTACTTTGCAATGGTCAAATAATGTGACAGCAGATATATATAGCGGACTGGCACCTGAAATTCCGATGTCAGAT
>ERZ795044.670-NODE-670-length-32091-cov-7.902516_pt1 | contig 32091 bp, 29 predicted proteins | sample MGYA00375128_ERZ795044 | MGnify/ENA primary metagenome ERZ795044 (study PRJEB30173, sample SAMN05720213) | anaerobic digester metagenome | isolation source: active sludge of municipal wastewater-treating anaerobic digesters | place: USA | collected 2014-12-22 ...
GCTGAAAACGTCGCGAATGCGCTGGACCTCAGCGGCGATCGCCATGAACTACACACCCCGAACTGAACTTCAGGTACCTATCCATACACGCGCTGCGGGTCCAATCTCCCACAGCAGATTTGATCGAGGCGACTCATGAGGTTGTGTGTTTTTGAGGCCACGTCCGCAGCGGGGCTCGGGCTTGTTCTGGGAGAAGAGGTCGCGGACCTGCGAAAAGTCGCGCCGCACCTGTCGCCCAATCCTGTGGATATTCTTGCGGGCGGACCTGCCGGTCTCGAGGCGGTCGAGCGGGCCGCAAAGACCGCGCCACGCCTTGCGCTGAAAGACGTGAAGCTGAAATGCCCGGTTGGCCGTCCCGGCAAGATCCTCGGTATTGGCCTCAACTACCACGACCATGCGAAGGAAACCGGGCGCGAGGCGCCGACCACGCAGATGTGGTTCAACAAGCAGGCATCCTCGGTTCATGGGCCATTCGATCCGGTCCTGATGCCGGCGGTTTCGACGGCGCTGGACTATGAAGTCGAGCTGGTCGTGCTGATCGGCAAGCGCGGCCGCCATGTTCCGCGCGAGCGGGCGCACGAGATTGTCGCGGGTTACATGACCGGCTGCGACGTGTCAGTACGCGACTGGCAGCGCGCGACGCAGACCATGATCATGGGCAAGGGCTTTGACACGCATGGGCCGGTCGGGCCGTGGATCACCACGCCGGACGAGGCGGGCGACGTTTCGAAGCTGAGCCTGAAGTGCTGGGTGAATGGCGAGCTGCGCCAGAACGGCAGCACGAGCGAAATGATCTTCGACGTCGCTCAGCAGATCGAGCATCTGACCAAGGCGTTTGCACTGGAGCCGGGCGATCTGCTCTTTACAGGAACGCCCGCGGGCGTTGGCGTGGCGTTCTCGCCGCCGAAATTCCTGAAGGTCGGCGATACCGTGAAGGTTGAAGTGGAGCGGCTGGGCGCCATTGAGACAGTGATCGCGCAGGAAATTGCGCAGACACGGATCGGCTGAGTTGCGGCTGCGACGCGACATCCTGCTGTTTATTGCGCTGGCAGTCGTGGCCGTTGTCGGCGGCGTGCTGCTGCTGGTTTTGAAGCCGGGTGGTGCGATCAATGGCTTTGTGTCGGATGCGAAAGCACGCGCGGCGGCAGCGCGACCCAATCCCGCCAATGCCGAAGTCTTTCGCGCCACGGTATGTTCGGCGGGGCCGTGCGTTCTGGTCGAGGCGGGCGGGCTCGCGATTCTGGTTGGGGCGGGCGAGGGGGCGGCAGCTGGGCTGTCGGCGCGCGGACTGATGCGGCCAGATCTCGATGCGATTGTCCTTGCGGATCTGACGCTGGATTCAATCGCCGGGCTGCCGGGTGTGGCGCAAGGCAGCCTGGCAGAGGGGCGCCGGGAGTCTCTGAGGGTTTACGGTCCTTCCGGCATTGTTCCTGTGATCGACGGGGTGAATCTCATGCTCGCCGGTGAACCGGGCGCGCGGCTTGTGGTTGGAACTGACAAGGAGGATCAGGGCCTCGAAGGGCTTGTGGTGTTCGACTCAGGCGTCGTTTCGGTCCGGGCCTTTGGCGGGCAGGGTGTCGGCGAGGGGCGGGTCTACCGGGTGGACTTCGAAGGCAAGTCGCTGGTGATCGCCGGGTGTCGGGCGCGGGCAGCGCAGATCGTTTCAGCCGCACGGGGAACCCAAAAAGCTGCGGGTATCCTGGCGGCGGGCTCGTCCAGGCTGGAAGACGGCCGGGACCAGTGCCTTGAGGCGGGGGATGTTCTCGCAGCGGCTGGGCAGGCACGGCTGGATGCCGTTCTGCTTAGTCCGTTGAGGCCATCGGCAGCGATTCCCGGTGCGTTGCGGGCATGGCGGGACGTGATGGCTGGCGAGAAAGCAGATGAGGCGGTTGTTGGCGGACCGGGATCGATTGTCGATCTTTCGGCCGAAAAGCCGAGCATACGGCCAGCGGGTTAGATAAAATCTTCGAAAAACAGTGGCCTGAAAAGCAGGCGGGGTCCTGACCCGAGTCAGAACCCCGCGCTCCCCGGTCGCCCCCGTCACCGGCCCTTTGCTTCGTCCCAGAAGCTCCCCGAGGCCGGTGCGTTCGATTGTGGCGATCTAGAGGCAAGTCTTCAGCCACTGTCTACTTGAGAAGACAGGGTCACTGCTCGAGAGACGGGGCATGTGTCCCAAAGACCACATGAGCATAAAGCACAAGTTGCTTGGCGATGCCGTAAAGTTAGGGAAATCAGGGCGAGCGGAGTGTAGCTTTATGTGCTCCAACTGACTGATGCTTTCAGAGGCGTATCGTCGGTGCGCCTCAGCGCCGCTACACTCGTGACTTGTCATTCGTCGCGGATGCCAACAGAAACAAGAACGTGGACACGAAAGTCCGCAACCTGAGGGGCTGCTCCGGTTACAATGCCTGCCATCGCGCACATCATGCTGGCGCTTGTGTACGTTACTGCGTCGGTTGTCGGCGCAGTCGCGCTGTACGTGAACGGTATCGTGCCGTCGGTCACGGCGGGAATCATTGGGGCGACGACCGCCCTGGCGATGGTCCAGCTGCACATGGCCATTTCGCGCAGCACCAGCGGCGTCAGCGAGAAAGACCTGTTCGAGATCAAGCAGGAGCTGCGCAAGATCACCTCGCGGGTGGCGCAGAACGAACAGCATGCGGCTGAACTGAAATCCTCGTTCGAGCGGGATATCGCCCAGCGCCGCGAAACGATTCTCAACGAGATGCGCGGCCTCGAGGGGATGATCCAGAATCTCTCGAAGAAATTCGAGACCCGGCTTCAATCGGTTCGCGCGGCGCCGACCGATACGCCGATCGACGGCGCGTCGGTGCTGGACGCCGTGAAGGAAGCGCTGCGCGAGAATCGGGTGGACCTGCACCTGCAGGCGATCGTGAACCTGCCGCAGCGCCGGACTTGCTTCTATGAAGGCTTCACACGCCTGCGCCGGGCAAATGGCCAGGTCATCATGCCGGCGGAGTTCCTCGGCGCGGCCGAGCGGGCGAACCTGCTGGGCGTGATCGACAACATGCTGTTATTCCGCTGCGTGCAGATTGTGCGGCGTTTGTCGGAACGCGATCGCAGGATTGGCGTGTTCTGCAATATCTCGATGGCCTCGCTTGAGGACGAGATGTTCTTCCCGCCCTTCCTCGAATTCATGCGCGAGAACCGCGACCTGGCGCATGCGATGATTTTCGAACTGGGCGTGCGTCAGTTCAATCAGCGCTCTGACACGGCGATCCGCAACATGAGCAAGCTCAAAGAGCTCGGCTTCCGCTTCTCGCTGGACAAGGGCGATGGCCTGAACTTCGACCTGCCGCAGCTGCAGGCTGCTGGCGTGAAGTTCGTGAAGGTGAATGTCGAGCGTCTGCTTGAAGAGCTGACGCCGGGCGGCGAACGCCCCATCTCGTCGATCACGCGCGAGATCGCTGCCGAGGATGTGCCCGCTGTGTTCGTGCGCTATGGCATCGACCTGATCGCCGAGAAGATGGAGACCGAGAAGTCGGTCATCGAAGTTCTCGAGTTCGAGATTCCGTTCGGCCAGGGTCATGTGTTCGGCGCGCCGCGTCCGATCAAGGGCACGTTGCAGGACGAGACTGCCCCGCCGCCGGATTTCGTGCGGCGCGTATCGCAAGCAGCGATGTAGGGCGTGGGTTCCGCCGCGCTGCTGTCCGGGCTTTCCGAAGTCGCTTCCGATTACGATGCGGTTCTTTGCGACGTGTGGGGTGTGATCCACAACGGGCGCGAAGCATTTGCGGATGCCTGCGTGGCGCTGAAGAAATTTCGCGACACGCGCGGGCCGGTGGTTCTGATCACCAATGCGCCGGTTCCGAAGGAGCGCGTGACGCGGTTGTTTCCGAAATTCGGCGTGCCGATGGATTGCTTCGACGATGTGATCGCATCCGGGGATGCGACGCGGAACGAGCTGAAACGCGTGGCGCCGGGGCCGGTCTATCGGATTGGGCTGGATGAGGATTTCGGCGTTTATGCGGGACTTCCGCTGGAGTTCAGCGATGACCCGGATGTGGCGAAGGTGATCTGTTGCACCAGCCTGCGGGAGTATCCCGATGGCAAGCCGGAGCCGTATCGGGATGAGTTGAAGCGGCTGGCGGCAAAGCGACTGCCGATGATTTGCGCGAACCCGGATGTGGTGTTCCGGCAAGGCGACAAGCTGATCTGGTCAGCGGGTTCGCTGGCCAAGATCTATGTCGAAGAGGGCGGGCAGGTGATTTCGCCGGGCAAGCCTGATGAGCCGATCTATCGGCTGGCTTTCGAGCGGCTGGCGGAGCTGGCCGGCAAGGCCGTCGCGCCGGGGCGGACGCTGGCGATCGGGGACGGCCCGGCGACGGATGTGCTGGGGGCTAACCGCCAAGGCGTCGATGCGCTGTTTATCGGTGGCGGCATCCATGGGCATTCGATGGGCGAGGGGGATGCGTTCCTGGCGTCTGCGGAGAAGGTGCTTGCGACGGATGGCGTGAGCGCGAAGTGGGCGATGCTGGAGCTGCGCTGGTAGGCGCGGCGATGCGTTCTCAGTCGCGCGGCGACTGAGGTGCGTGGTTTGATTTCGGACATTGGAGTGCTGGGAGGTCCGCGCGGTTGCGCGGGCCTTCCGCTATCGCTCCAGGCGTTCGTTGCTCGAATTGGTCCACCGGACCAATTCGTCCGCTGCGCGGATCGCGCCTCACCCCCTCCGTCTCGGCGCGAAGACGCGCCGATCGACCTCCCCCAGCGCGGAGCGCTGGAGGAGGAAAGGCGCCGGTGGTTTTCCTCCTCCGCGCAAAGCGCGGGGGAGGTGGATTGCGCCGAAGGCGCAAGACGGAGGGGGTTCTCTTCGAGCTCGCGGCGCGTGCGCTCGGCGCGTCTTTGCGCGAGGCGTTCGAGATTGTGGAACAGCGTGGCCATGCGGCCGAGGCGGGCGATGATCTGGGTGAGGGGTCTGGCGCGGCGTGGTTCGGGCGACGCGATGCGTGGGGTGTAGGTGTAAGGCAGGCCCAGAATCTGCCGTGCGCGCTCGTGGATCAACAGATGGATGCCGTGTTCCAGGGCGGCGATGTCGGCGTCGAGTTTCGCACACAGGTGGGGCGTGTTGCGGATCGCCTCCCGGCGGGCGGGATCTTCGAGGCAGCTGACGATGGCGTTGATGTAGTCGCGCGTGATCTCTCTCAACCGCGCGACGGGGTCGAGCGGGAACAGGATGCGCAAGAGGGTGATCAGCAGATCGATCATGGGCGCGATTATAAGGCTGGCGCCGGGCGCCGTAGATTCTGCGGAGCGCTATCCTCCATTCTTGTGGGCCAGTACGTTGAAACTGCGCGGGAAGGTTTTTGGCCGTCCTGCGAATTCGGGATGGCTCCGTCCCCCATTCTCGATGTTCACCGCCGTCATCCTCGGGCTTGACCCGAGGATCCTGGTTGGTTGAGGCGAAGGAATTGATTGCTGGTCCCATCGCTTCGAGAACCGAGATTCTCGGGACAAGCCCGAGAATGACCGTGTGGGTGTGGCTGCCGGCTGTGAGCACGCCCGCCCTGCGCTGTCGCTCCGGGCGTTCGCCACTCGAATTGGTCCACTGGACCAATTCGTCCGCTCCGCGGCTGCGCAGGATGAGGGCGTTCGTGGATGACAAGTTGTGGCGTGGCTTGTCGCGCGCATTGTTTCTAAAAAGCGAAAGGCCCGCTCCAGCGAGCGGGCCTTTTTGGTTGGGTCAGTGTCCAGGCGCTCGCGCGCTATGCGAACATGGCATCGATGTCGTCCTGCGTGGTGGCGGGGCCGTTTATGGCAGGGCCGTTGAGCAGGAGGTCTTTGGCGCGTTGTTCGGAGGCGCTTGGGGTCTGGCCGGTGTCCTTGACGCCGAGAGCGTCGGCGAACTGGCCGACGCGTTCCTCGATATGACGAAGAGTGGCGATGACTTTGTTGACGCGCTGGCCGGTGAGGTCCTGGAAGGAGCAGGCTTCGAAGATGCGGAGCATCGCGGCGCCGACTTCGGCCTTGTAGAGTTCGAGGTCGGTCGGTTCGGAAGCCATCAGTTTTTCGCCTTCCGACATGATGGTCTCGGTGGCGCGTTCGGTATCGCGGACGACGGCGTCGAGTTCCATCGAGGCGCCGGGGATGCGGCTGTCCTTGATGTCGTTCGGCTGGAGGCCCGAGATTTCGTCGCGCGCTTTCTGGATGAAGTCGGCGATGTAGCGGAACTCGCCGATGATCGAGCGATCGAGCGAGCCGAAGAAGGACTTCATGGCGTCAGCCATCTGGTGGGAGAGGTCGAGTACCTCAACCAGCGGACGTTCGCGGATGCCGGAGTTCTTCAGGCTGTCGATGGCGGTGCGGACCTTTTCGGCCGCGTCACGCGCTGCGGAGGTGGGGGCAGCCGGTTCGGCTGCGACGCTTTTCTGGGCTGACATCAGAAATCTCCCAGAACGGCCTTGATCTTACCCTTCAGCGTTTCGGCATTGAAGGGTTTGACGATGTAGTTGTTCACCCCGGCCTTTTTGGCGGCGATGACGTTTTCCGTCTTCGACTCGGCGGTGATCATGATGAAGGGGGTGGTTTTCAGCGCCTCCGAGGCGCGGACCTGCTGGAGCAGTTCGAAGCCGGTCATGGGCTCCATGTTCCAGTCGGAGATGACCAGGCCGAACTTGCTGCCCTGCATCTTTTCGAGGGCCTGGCGGCCATCCTTGGCTTCCTCGATGTTCTTGAAGCCCAGCTGGGTCAAAAGGTTGCGGATGATGCGGATCATCGTCTGGTAGTCATCGACGACGAGGACTGGCATGGACAGGTCTACGGCCATGTTGTCGGGGCTCCCTTTTTGTTGCTAGTGGCAAACATAAGGGGCGAGCCCAAATAATTGGTGAACGACCGCCCGGACTGGCTTAAGGAGCCGCGCTGGAGCAGGCCGGACGCGGATTCGGGCTTTAAGGACTGTAGGTATGAAACAGGGCAAAACGTTCGCGAACCTGGCCGTGGGGATGCAGGTCGCCATCCAGAACACGGTGAGCGAGCAGGACGTGATCGATTTCGCGCGGATCTCGGGCGACCACAATCCGCTGCACATGGACGAAGAGTACGCCAAGACCACCCAGTTCAAGGGACGGATCGCGCATGGCGCGCTGTCGGCGTCTTACATCTCGGCGATCCTGGGCAATGACCTGCCGGGGCCGGGCGCGGTGTTCATGGAGCTGAACCTGAAATTCGTGCGGCCGGTCCGGATCGGCGACACGGTGGTGTCGACGGCCGAGGTGATCGAGATGATCGAGCGCGGCCATCGCGTGCGCCTGGGCGTGAAGGGCGAGGTTGACGGCAAGATCTGCATGAAGGGCGATGCCCTTGTGATGGTGCCGTCCGGCAAGGCCGAGTAACTTGGCTAAAGGCCCAGCAATCGCGCTTGGCAATTTCGACGGGCTGCACGCAGGACATCGCGCGGTGATCGAGAGTGCGCGCGAGGCCGCGAGCCGGTTGGGCGTGAAGCTGGGCGTCGCAACGTTCGAGCCGCCGCCGCGCAGGTTTTTCCAGCCGGATGCGCCGCCTTTCAGATTGATGACGTCGCGGCGGCGCGAGATTGCGCTGGATGCACTGGGCGTGGCCGAGGTTCACCTGCTGCGGTTCGATGCCGTGATGGCGGCGATGACAGATCGCGAATTCTGCCAGCGCGTGATCGTGGATGAGATTGGCGCAACGTCGGTTAGCGTCGGGTTCGACTTTCGCTTCGGCAAGGGGCGGATGGGGGATGTCGACGGGCTGAAGCGGATCGGGGCGGAGCTTGGCTTCGAGGTGAAGATCGTCGCCGAAGTCAAAGGCGACGGCGTGAAGGTGTCGTCGTCGCGGGTGCGCGAGGCGATCGAGCGGGGCGACATGGCGGCGGCGGCTGAGGCGCTGGGCGGGCCGTGGGTTTTCGACGGGATCGTCGAGCATGGCGAGAAGCGCGGGCGGACGCTGGGCTTTCCGACGGCCAACATGCAGCTGGGCGAAATCGTGCATCCGGCGCACGGGATCTATGCGGTCTGGGCGCGGGAGGACGGGGAGACGTCCTGGCGCCCGGGGGTCGCGAATTTCGGGCGGACGCCGACCACGGGCGAGCGGGATGCGCTGCTGGAAGTGATGGTGTTCGACTTTGATGGCGATCTTTACGGGAAGCGGCTGCATGCGGCGTTCGTGAAGTTCCTGCGGCCGGAGGCCCGGTTTGCGGAGCTGGACGAGCTGGTTGTCGCGATGAAGCAGGATGTGGCCGATGCGCGGGCCGTCCTTGCCGGGGCGAGGCCGCCGCTGCTATGAGCCTCAGCATGAAACGGGTTGCGAGCCTTCGAATTATGGGCCCGGCGGGCGCTAGCTAGCGTCTACCGCCGGGAAAGTCGTATCCGCCCACTGGCCCACAGTTCTTGGCCCATCAGTTCAAAGCGACGCCCATCATGAGCAAACCTGAAAAAGACGAGACGGCGAACCCTTACAAGGACACGCTGTTCCTTCCGAAGACCGAATTCCCCATGCGCGGGGGGCTTCCGCAACAGGAGCCGGCGCGGCTGGCGAAATGGGAGGCCGAGGGCCTTTACGAAAAGCTGCGCGCGGATGCGAAGGCGCGGGGGGCGAAGGCCTTCATGCTGCATGACGGCCCGCCCTATGCGAACGGGCACATCCATATCGGCACGGCGATGAACAAGATCCTGAAGGATCTGGTCGTGCGCACGCGGCAGATGACCGGGTTCGACGCCGACTACATTCCGGGCTGGGACTGCCATGGCCTTCCGATCGAGTGGAAGGTGGAGGAGGAATTCCGCGCGGCGGGCAAGCAGAAGCGCGATGTGCCGATGGCGGAATTCCGCGCTTCATGCCGCGCGTATGCTCAGAAGTGGATCGACATCCAGCGCACCGAGTTCAAGCGGCTGGGCGGTGCGGGGAACTGGAACAATCCCTACCTGACGATGGCGTATCCTTCGGAAGCCGCGACGGTGAAGGAATTCCTGAAGGTCGCGATGAGCGGACAGCTGAAGCGCGGCGCGAAGCCCGTGATGTGGAGCCCGGTGGAGCAGACGGCGCTGGCGGAAGCGGAGATCGAATACGCTGATCGCAAGGCGTCGATGATCTGGGTGAAGTTTGCGGCGAAGGCTGGCGGCGTTGAAGGCGCGAGCGTCGTCATCTGGACGACGACGCCCTGGACGATCCCGGCGAACCGCGCGGTGTCGTTCAATCCCGAGATCGCTTACGGCGTCTATGAATGCGAGAGTCTTGAGCAGGGTCTGGCGTTTGAGCCGTGGATCAAGCCGGGTGATCGGCTGATCCTCGCGGACAAGCTGGCCGAGAGCGTGATGAAAGCGGCAAAGGCCGATAGTTGGAAGCGCGTTGGCGATGTCAGTGCTGCGCAGCTGCAGGCGATGACGCTGGCGCATCCGCTGAGTGCGTCGGGCTATTCGTATGATGTGCCGATGCTCGCAGGGTCGCATGTGAGCGACGATACGGGCACGGGCTTTGTGCATACGGCGCCGAGCCATGGTGAGGACGACTACGAAGTCTGGATGGCGAATGCGAAGGCGCTGGCGGCGCGCGGGATCGACGTCACCATTCCGAACACAGTGGACGAGTTCGGGCGATATACGAATGTCTGCCCCGGTTTCGAGGGGCTCGAGATCATCACGATCGACGGCAAGAAGCGCGGGCAGGATGGGCCGGCGAACAAGGCCGTGATGGACAAGCTGATCGAGGCCGGCGCTTTGCTGGCCCGGGGTGTGACCACGCTGCGCGATGCGCACTCGTGGCGGTCGAAGGCGCCGGTCATTCGTCGGGGCACGCCGCAATGGTTCATCGCGATGGACCGGCCGCTGAACCACTTCAAAGGACAGGAAGGCAAGACGCTGCGCGAGCTGTCGCTGGCGGCGATCGATGCGACGGTGTTCACGCCGGAGCGTGGGCGGGAGCGGCTGCGTTCGATGGTAGCGGAGCGGCCGGACTGGCTGATCTCGCGCCAGCGCGCGTGGGGCGTTCCGCTGACGCTGTTCGTTGATCGGGAGACGGGCGAGATCCTGAACGATCCGGCGGTGAACGAGCGGATCGTGGCGGCGGTCGAGAAGAGCGGCGCGGACGCGTGGTTTGGCGGCGACGCTGCCAGCTTCCTCGGCGGGCGCGATCCGGCGAAGTACGAGAAGATCAATGACATTCTCGACGTGTGGTTTGACTCAGGGACGACGCATGCGTTCACGCTTGAGGATCGCGGACTGAAATGGCCGGCGGATATCTATCTTGAGGGATCGGATCAGCATCGCGGCTGGTTCCAGTCTTCGTTGCTTGAGAGCTGCGCGACGCGCGGGCGGGCGCCGTATGATGGCATCGTCACGCACGGCTTTGTTCAGGCCGAGGACGGCGAGAAAATGTCGAAGTCGCTCGGCAACGTGATCTCGCCGATGGAAGTCTGCGACAAGTTCGGGGCGGATATCCTGCGGATCTGGGTTGCCTCTTCGGATTATGCCGACGATCCGAGCTTTGGCTGGAACCTGTTCAACGCGAACAGCGATATCTATCGCAAGCTGCGCAACACGATGCGTTACCTGCTGGGCGCGCTCGATGGGTTTGACGACAAGGAGCGCGTTGAGCTGACGGATATGCCGGGGTTGGAGCGGTGGGTGCTGCATCGCCTGGCCGAACTGGACAAGGTCGTCACAGACGCCTGCGCTGCGTTCGACTTCAAGGTGGCTTTCCACGCGCTGGTGAATTTCTGCGTCGTCGACCTTTCGGCGGTGTATTTCGACATCCGCAAGGACAGCTTGTATTGCGACGCGCCATCATCGCTGCGCCGGCGTGCATGCCGAACGGTGATGGACGAGGTGTTCACTCGCCTGACGATCTGGTTTGCGCCGGTGATGGTCTACACCTGCGAGGAGGCATGGGAGCAACGGCATCCTGGCAAGCCGTCCGTTCACCTGCAGCAGTTTCCGAAGACGCCGGATGGCTGGCTCGATGCTGGCGTTGCGGCGAAGTGGGAAGCAGTGTTCCGCGTCCGCAAGTTCGTGACCGAAGCGCTTGAAGTCGAGCGCCGCGAAAAGCGGATTGGTTCGTCGCTCGAAGCATCCGTGGACGTGAAGGTTGGCGGCAAAGCCGATCTGGATGCGTTCGCTGGCGAGGATGCGGCGGAAATCTTCATCACTTCCGACGCAAGGCTGAGCCTCGCGGGCGGGGATGCTTCGACTGTGAATGTTACCAGCGTTCGTGTTCCGGACGACTGGAAGAAGTGCGCGCGGTCGTGGAAATACTTCGCCCCGTCGAGCGCCGATCCGGAGTTTCCGGATATCACGCCGCGGGATGCTGCGGCGGTGCGTGAGTACCGTGGTCTCTAAGGAATAATCATGGCCGTTACGATGGACTGGCTCTCGCGTGAGAAGATGACCCGGGAATGGCGCTGGGGCATCCCGCTCATCCTCGGGATGATCGTGCTCGACCAGCTGAGCAAGGCCTGGGTTCTGGCAACGCCGGCGTTCAATGCGCTGGGCTGCCTGCAGGAAAACCGCATGTGCGGGCAGATTGAGGTTTCGCCGCTGTTCGACTTCTCAATGACCTGGAACCGGGGCGTCAGCTTCGGCGTCATGCAGGCCGAGGGACTCGCCCGTTGGGGGTTGTTCGTGCTGATCGGCGCGATTGCCTTCGGGTTTACGGTCTGGTTGCTGCGGGCAGAGCGCCGGATGACGGCGCTGGCGCTGTCGCTGGTGATCGGCGGGGCTGTGGGCAACCTGATCGACCGGGCGCGTTTTGGGGCCGTGGTCGACTTCATCGACTTCTCGGGCCCGTGGTTCGGGATGGTGATTGGCGGCTGGAAGGTTGGATTTCCGTGGATTTTCAACGTAGCTGACGCCTGCATCAGCCTTGGGGCTGCCGCATTGCTGCTGGATCAGCTTCTGGCCGGACGCAAACGGGCAGGGTAGAAGAACCGGGAGTCGGCAGCTGCCGCACAGGAGATTTACGTGAAGCGTATCGTATTGCTGGGCTTTGCAGCCATCGCCGCCACGGGCGCGACCGCGTGCAGCTCGATGAGCACGCCCGACGAATTCCGCGTGGTGCGCAAGGCGCCGCTGACGGTTCCGCCGGAGTACAACCTGCGTCCGCCGACGCCGGGTTCGTCCCGCCCGCAGGAGCTTTCGACCGAGAGCCAGGCGCGCGTGGCCGTGTTCGGTCTGGATGTCGGCCAGGGCGCCAGCGAAGGCGAGAAAGCTTTCATCAAGGCAGCGGGCGGCGACGCGGTTGACCGTCAGGTTCGCAGCGCAGTGGACTACGATAACGCGCAGATCGTTCGCAAGAACCGTAGCTTCGCAGATACGATCCTGAACTTCGGCAAGGCCGATCCCAAGGATCCGGTGATTGATCCGGCTGCTGAAGCCGAACGTCTTCGCGTTGAGCAGGAAGCGCTCAAGGACGTGACCGGCGGCGGCAAGGTCATCATCCAGCCGAAGCACACCAGCAAGCTTCCGGGGCTTTGATCCTGACGAGGCTGGCGGCGGCGTTGCGCGTTAAGCGCTGCATCGCGGCCATGGTTACGACCATGGCTGCGCTGATCGCCTTGCCGGCCTCGGCGCAGACTGACGATAATTGGAAACCTGAGACATTCACGCTCGCCAATGGCCTGACGGCTGTGGTGTTGCCGGATCATCGTGCGCCTGTCGTGACGCACATGCTGTGGTACCGCGTCGGGTCTGCGGATGAGGTGAAGGGCAAGTCGGGGCTCGCCCACTTTCTCGAGCACCTGATGTTCAAGGCGACGGATGATATTCCGGCCGGCGAGTTCTCGAAGATCGTGGCGAGGAATGGCGGGCAGGACAATGCTGCGACGTCATACGATTACACGACCTACCATTTCCGCATCGCCAAGGACCGCCTGCCGCAGATGATGCGGATGGAGGCGGACCGGATGGTTCACCTCAGGCTGGACACGGAAGAAGTCATCCCCGAGCTGAGTGTTGTGCGCGAGGAGCGTCGGCAGACGGTGGAGTCCAGTCCGGCCGCGATTCTGGACGAGATGGTGAGCGCGCAGATCTATGCCGGGCACCCTTATGCGATCCCGATCATTGGCCGCATGGACGAGCTGGCGAAGCTGTCGCGTGATGATGCGGTGGACTGGTATCGCACCTGGTATGGCCCGGAGAATGCGATCCTTGTGGTGGCTGGAGACATTACGGCTGCGGAGCTGAAGCCGCTGGCAGAGAATATCTATGGCCCCGTGCCGCGGCGGGGAGACCTGAAGGCGCGGAAATGGCCGCCGGTGCAGGCATTGGCGAAGTCGGTTGAGCTTTCACATGCTGATCCGAAGGTGAGCCAGGCTTCGTGGTCGCGGACGTGGCTGGGCGTGGCGATGGGCGATGGCGATGCCGAGGCGCTGCAGGTCGGGATGGAAATTCTGGGCGGGGGGCGCGTGAGCCGGTTGTATCGCGAGCTGAACGAGCAGGGCCGCGCGACGATGAGCTCTGGCTATTCGATGGAGATGGAAGCACGCGGCATTGTCGCGATCAGCGCGACACCGGCGCCGGGCGTTTCGGTTGCGGCGATCGAGGCCGAGGCGATGGCTGTGACGAGCAAGTTTCTGCGCGAGGGGCCGACGGCGCAGGAGTTGTCGCGGGCCAAGAAGATGATTGCGGCATCGGCTGTCTTCACGCGCGACAACCAGATGAGCCTGGCGGAATGGTATGGCGAGCGGCTGACCGCTGGGCAGACAGTTGCGCAGATCGAGGGTTGGGAGGATCGCATTCGCGCTGTGACAGCGGCGGATGTGATGCGGACGATGAACCGGTATCTGGTGGGGACGAATTACGTCGACGCCGTGCTTTTGCCGGAGGCCAAATGATGCGGCGGCTTGCGGCAGGTCTGGCTGCGTTGGCGCTTGCTGGTTGTGCGACGGAGCGTGAGGCGGCGGAGCTGATGCTGCCGACGCGCACATCGTCTCTGGCCGACGTGCAGGTGGTGACGTCGCCGGGCGGCATCACGGCGTGGCTGGTGTCCGAGAGTTTCGTTCCGATGATCTCCATGGAGTGGACATGGAGCGGCGGGGCTTCGGTTGAGCCTGCCGGGCTGCGCGGCATCGGGTGGGTGCTGGCCTACATGATGAACGAGGGCGCGGGCGACATGGATACCTCGGCCTATGGCGCGCGCATGGAAGACCTCGACATGAGGTTCGCCTGTGGCCAGTGGTCCGACTGGACCAGCTGCGGGATGACGACGCTGAAGGCCTCCGCGGACGAGAGCTTCGACATGGTGCGGCAGGCGTTCTCGAGCTTGCGCCTTGACGACGAACCGTTCGAGCGGGCTAAGCGCGAGATGATCGTCGGGATCAAAGAGGACGAGACGAACCCGAAGTCTGTCGCTTCCAGAGCGATGAACGAAGCGCTGATACCGGGGCACCCTTATGCGCGCCGCTCAACCGAACAGACGGTGAGTGCGATCCAGAAATCTGATGCGCGGAAGCTGATGGCGCAGCTGATGACCAAGGATCGGCTGCTCGTGGTGGTGGTGGGCGACATCACAGCGGACGAGTTGAAGCCGAAGCTGGACGAGGTGTTCGGCTCGTTGCCGGCGACGTCGGTGTTGCCCGTGGTGCGGGATGCGAAGGCGTTGCCTGCACAGGCCAAGCCCATCGTGATGGACCTTCCGCAGCCGCAGACACTGATCATGTTTTCAGGGCCGGGGATCAGGCGCGAGGATCCGGATTTTTACGCGGCCTACGTGCTGAACTATATTCTCGGCGGCGGGTCGTTCTCTTCGCGGCTGACCGACGATGTGCGCGAGAAGCGCGGGCTGACATACGGCATCGGGACGGGGCTGAGTATCCAGCCGCATTTCTGGCGCTGGCAGGGTTCGAGCGCGACAATGAACGACAAGGCGGATGAGGTGGTGCAGCTCATTCGCGACAATATCAGCCGGTTGGGCAAGGAAGGCCCGACCGCCGAGGAGCTTGCGGATGCCAAGGCCTATATCACCGGAGCATTCCCGCTAGCCTTCGACAGCAACACCAAGATTGCGCAGAACCTCATCGGCTTCCGGCAGGATGGAATGCCGGCCGACTACGTGCAGGCGCGCAATAGCTATTTCGAAGCTGTCACGCTGGAAGACGTGAAGCGCGTTGCGAGGACGTACATGAAGCCCGAGGACTTCACGTTCGTCATGGTTGGCAAGCCGACAGACTGAGCAGGCCGAAGCCTACTGCTGGGCCTTCTTCACCGCGGCTTCCTGTTCCGCTTTCTCATCGTTCGCGCGCTTGATCACGTAAGCGAGGATTGCATCCGTCGTTTCAACGGTCAGCGTTCCCTCGAAAGCGGGCATGCCGCGCTGAGCACGATCGCCGCCGCGCACGGTCGGGTTCCAGCCATTGCGGATGGGGAGGAGGCCCGAATAACGCAGGTCAGGAGCGATGGCGCCGGCGCCGGGCACGGCGTTCGCGCCATGGCAGGTTGCGCAGTTGGCAGCGTAGGCCTGCTCGCCTGCGAATACCGTTTCGTTGCTGGCGGTGAGCAGCGGCGGATCGATACGAACGCCGAGCTTGCTGGGGTCAACAGCGGGCATTGCGGTCGGCAATGCAGCGCCGCCGCCAGCGCGGAACACAAGCAGGCGCGAGTTGTTCGCGCTGTAGGCGTTGGTGCGGATCTGGCCTTCGGGCAGGCCGCGGGCGCCAACGAGCAGCGCGACTTCCTGCTTACCGTCGACCATGAAGGTGGAGGGTGCTGCGACGACGCGGGCTTGCGTCGGCGCGGTCCAAAGTTTTTCACCGGTGGTGGCGTTATAGGCGTTGAACTCGCCATTGTGGTTGCCAGAGAAGATCAGGTTGCCGGACGTGGCGAGGATGCCGGTCGAGCCGTAGACATCGTTCTTGATGCGCCAGACTTCCTTCGCCTTCACCGGGTCCCAGGCGAGAATGTATGTTTCCAGGTTGCCGCACTGAGCGCCGGGAGCAGCGCAGAGCGCAGCGCCACCGGAGAAGTCGGTGCCGGTGTTGGTGCCTTCGAGGTTCAGCTTGAACTCTTTCGGGCCGGCATAGGACGCAGCGGCGATCTGCACCGGGATGTAGACGAGGCCGGTATCCTGGCTGAACGCCATCGGATGCCAGTTGTGCATGCCGAGCGCGCCCGGCTTGATGATGACGGGCTTGCCGGTGATCTCGTAGCGAGCCTCAGGAACCTCGACAGGTCGGCCAGTCGCCATGTCGACGTGGGTGGCCCATGTCAGCGGCGCGAATTTCTCGGCCGAGATGAGTTTCCCGTCTTTTGCGTCGAGGACATAGAAGAAGCCGTTCTTCGGCGCCTGCATGACAACGCGGCGCTTGCCTTCCGGGTAGTTCAGGTCGGCGAGCATGATGGGCTGTGTGGCCGTGTAGTCCCACGTTTCGCCCGGTGTGGTCTGATAGTGCCACTTGTACTTGCCGGTGTTGGGATCGAGCGCGACGATCGACGACAGGAAGAGGTTGTCACCGCCGCCGGGCGAGCGGATCGCCTGATTCCACGGATTGCCGTTGCCGGTGCCAACATAGATCGTGTCGAGGTCGGCATCATAAGCCATCCCGTCCCAGACGGTGCCGCCGCCGCCAATCTTCCAGTAGAAGTCACCTTTCCAGCCCTTGGCCGCTTCGGCGAGTTCGGGTTGCTCATAAGGCTTGGACGGATCGCCGGGAACAGACCACCAGCGCCAGAGCTGTTCGCCGGTTTCTGAATCATACGCAGTCACGTAACCACGCACACGATATTCGGCGCCGCCGTTGCCGATGATGACCTTGCCTTTCACGATGCGGGGCACACCTGTGATCGTGTAAGGCAGGTTGGTGTCGGTGGTCTGCTTGTCCCACACGACTTTGCCTGTCTTGCCGTCAAGGGCGACGAGGCGGCCATCAAGCGTGCCGACATAGATCTTGCCGTTCCACGCAGCGACGCCACGGTTCACCACATCGCAGCAGGCGTCGGCGGCCTTGTTCTTCGTGACGTCCGGGTCGTACTCCCACAGTTTCGCGCCGGTCTTGATGTCGAACGCCTTCACCATGCTCCACGCAGTGGTGAGGTACATGACGCCATCGACGATGACGGGCGTGGATTCCTGACCACGCTCGGTGTCGATGTCGGCAAACCAGGCGAGGCCCAGCGCCTTCACGTTCGTATCGTTGACCTGATCAAGCGGGCTGAAGCGCTGCTCGTCATAGGTACGGGCGGCGGAGAGCCATGAGCCGGGTTCCTTGTCGGCATTCAGCAGCCGCTCTGCGTTGACCGCTGCTGCGCCCAGGACGTTGGACGGCTCGGCATCTGCTACACGCGGCCCGCCATCTGTGCAGGCGGACATGAGTGCGGCTGTCGCGACGCAAAGCGACATCACGGTCTTACGCATGATTATTCCTCTCCCCAGCAGTCGTTGCTGCTTTTGTTGCGCGGAAACTAGTTGGACATGTGCCCGGCGGCAATGATCTGAGTTGCTCACAGGGCGCGACATTGGCGTAAGCTTTCCGGCTTCGTGGTCGGGCACACCCGGTTTACGGTCGGCCGATGGCCGAATCAGCCCTGAAACCCCCGCCCGGAAAGATCCGTCGTCTGCCGCCAGACGCCGTCAACCGCATTGCGGCCGGCGAGGTGGTGGAGCGGCCAGCAGCAGCCGCAAAAGAGCTGATTGAGAACGCTTTGGACGCAGGCGCCCGTTCTGTGCGCGTGCGGATAGAAGGCGGCGGACTGACCCGGCTGATGATCGAGGACGATGGCCACGGCATGAGCGCCGAGGAGCTGCCGCTGGCGATCGAGCGGCACGCGACCTCGAAGCTGGCGGCGGATGATGACGGGCATGTCGACCTGCTCGATATCCGTACGATGGGGTTCCGGGGAGAGGCCCTGCCATCGATCGGGTCGGTGTCGCGACTGGCGATCCTTAGCCGGGCCAAAGGTGGCGATGCTGCGTTCGAGATCGGCGTTGATGCGGGCAAGGTCGATGGGCCGAAACCGGCGGCGTGGAGCGGGCTGACGAGCAACGGAACGCGCGTGGATGTGCGCGACCTGTTTTATGCGACGCCGGCGCGGCTGAAATTCATGAAGACCGAGCGTTCCGAAGCGCAGGCGATTGCAGACACCGTGCGCAGGCTGGCGCTGGCGCGGCCGGATGTAGCGTTCCATCTGGAGACCGAAGAACGGTCAGTCATCAAGCTGCAGGCGGAACAGGGCGATGAGGCGCGATTGAAGCGGCTCGGTGCGGTGCTGGGAAAAGAGTTCCGCGAGAACGCGGTCGAGATTGATGCAGAGCGCGAGGGTGTGCGCGTGTCCGGCTTTGCCGGATTGCCGACGTTCAATCGCGGGAGCGCGCAGCACCAGTATCTGTTCGTGAACGGTCGGCCGGTGAAGGACCGGCTGCTGGTTGGCGTGATCCGTGCGGCGTATCAGGATTTTCTGGCGCGTGACCGGCATCCGATGGCCGTGCTGTTCGTCGATCTTGATCCGATGCAGGTCGATGTGAACGTGCATCCGGCCAAGACGGAAGTGCGGTTCAGGGACGCTGCGAATATTCGCGGGCTGATGATCGGTGCGCTGCGCCATGCGCTGGCGGCAGCGGGGCATCGGGCGAGCACGACTGTGGCCGGCGCTGCGCTGGGCGCGGCGACAAGCCATGTCGCGCCGTCGCTGCCGTGGGGGGCGCCCAAGGCAAGCTGGAGCCCGGCGCGGCCCGTGCTTGGCGGGCTGGACTATTCAACGAGCTATCCCTCGATGTCCGACAATCAGCAGGCGACGTTTGATGCGGTTGCCGGCGCGCCGAGTGCACGGGTGGAGGCAGTGCCGGACATGCCGGTAGATACGCCGCCGCTGGGCGTGGCGCGGGCGCAGGTGCATGAGACCTACATCATCGCGCAGACGGCAGATGGCATGGTGATCGTCGACCAGCATGCGGCGCACGAGCGGCTGGTTTATGAGCGTATGAAAGCCGACATGGCGGGCGCGGGCGTGAAGCGGCAGGCCTTGCTGATCCCCGAGATTGTCGAGCTATCCGAGGAAGAGGCGCTGCGGGTTCTGGATCGCGCGGACGAGTTGCTGGATCTGGGGCTTGAGGTCGAGCCGTTTGGACGCGGGGCTGTGGCCGTGCGCGCGACGCCGGCGCTGTTCGGCACAATGGATGTGAAGGGGTTGATCCGCGATCTGGCGGATGACTTCGCGGAGTACGAGGCGGGCCTCGCGCTGAAGGAACGCATGGAAGAGGTGATGGGCAACATGGCCTGTCGCGGGTCCGTGCGCGCCGGACGACGGCTGACGGCGGAAGAGATGAACGCGTTGCTGCGCCAGATGGAAGCGACGCTACATTCCGGCCAGTGCAATCATGGGCGCCCGACCTATGTCGAGTTGAAGCTCAGCGATATCGAGAAGCTGTTCGGGCGGCGTTAGACCACGCCTTCCAGCAGCGCTCGCACAGGCGCGAATGTGCGGCGATGTACGGGGCTCGGGCCGAGGCGTCTCAGCGCTTCCATATGGGCGGCTGACCCGTAACCCTTGTGCTGAGAGAATCCATAGCCGGGGAATTGCGCGCAGAGGTCTACCATCACGGCGTCGCGCGATGTCTTGGCGAGGATGGACGCGGCGGAGATGGCGGGCTCCAGCGCGTCGCCGCCGATAATGCAGGTGACCTTGCACGACAGCGGCGGCGGGTCCTTGCCGTCGACGAGGGCGAGCGTGGGCACGAGCTTCAGGCCTTTGAAGGCGCGCTTCATAGCCAGGAAGTTTGCCTGTCGGATATTGTGCTGGTCGATCTCCTCGACGCTGGCCCAGCCGACGGCCCAGGCGAGCGCGCGCTCGCGGATCAGCGGGGCGAGTGTGTCGCGCTTCTTTTCCGAGAGCTGCTTGGAGTCGTTGAGACCAGCGATGGGACGGGCGGGGTCGAGCACCACCGCAGCTGCGCATACCGGGCCGGCGAGCGGACCGCGGCCGGCTTCATCTATGCCGCAGACGATCTCGACGATGGCGGGCGCGAACAGATCCATGGAGGACGTTAGACACGAGTCTTGGCGGGTGGGGCAACCCGCGAGACAGCCGGCCCGAAACTTCCAATCGCGCCGCATTCGATGCTAGGGTTCGCGCCATGCGACCGCTTCGATATTCGATCAATGTCACGCTGGATGGGTGTTGCGATCATCGGGTCGGTATCCCGGATGCAGAGCTGCACCAGTATAGCGCCGACATTCTGGCGCAGGCGGATGCGCTGATACTGGGGCGCGTCACCTACGGGATGATGGAGAGCGCGTGGCGGCCGATAGCGGAGTCCGGCCTGCTGTCCGACGGAATGCCCGAATGGACGAAACCGTTCGCGCGGACGATCCATGCGGCGAAGAAGTATGTGGTGTCGGATACACTGGATAGCGTCGACTGGAACGCCGAACTGGTGCGCGGGCCTGAGCTGGAAGCAACCGTCAGGCGGTTGAAGCAGGAGCCGGGCAACGGGCTTTATGTGGGCGGCGTGATGCTGCCGACGGCGCTCGCCGAGATGGGGCTCATCGACGAGTTCGAGTTCCTCGTGCATCCGCGGATAGCGGGCCACGGGCCGGCGCCGCTTGGCGGGTTATCGAAGATGATCGACCTGAAACTTGTTGGCCGGAAGGAGTTCGGCTCGGGCGTCGTGTCGATGCGCTATGAGTTGAGGAGATAGTTGCATGTTCAAAGCTGACGTCATCCGCATCCACAAAAATGGTGGGCCGGAGGAGCTCAAGTTCGAGCAAATGGAACTCGACGCGCCGGGTCCGGGCCAGGTGCGGTTGCGGCACACGGCCATCGGCCTCAATTTCATCGACACCTACAAGCGGACGGGACTTTACGTGACGCCGACGCCAGCAGTGCTGGGCGAAGAAGCTGCGGGAGTGGTCGAGGCGCTGGGTGAGGGCGTTTCGGACCTGAAGGTGGGCGATCGCGTGGTCTATAACGGCCTGCAGGGCGGTTACGCGACGCATCGTAACGCACCCTCCGAAAAGCTGATCAAGATCCCCGACTACGTAAAGGACGAGGATGCGGCAGCGGTGTTCCTGAAGGGACTGACCGTCTGGATGCTGACCTTCGAAATTCGGCGTGTGAACCCCGGCGAGACGATCCTGGTGTGGGCGGCGGCGGGCGGCGTGGGATCGCTCCTGACGCCGTGGGCGAATGCGCAGGGCGCCCGCGTGATCGGCGTGGTGTCAACGCCGGAGAAGGCAAAGCTGGCGAAAGAGTATGGCTGCTGGGAGACGATCCTGGCGAGCGAAGATGTGCCGGCGCGCGTGAAAGAGCTGAACGGCGGCAAGGGCGTGCCGGTTGTCTATGACAGCGTCGGCAAGACATCGGCGGAACCGAGCCTGAAGTCGCTGGCGCCGCGCGGGTGGTTCATCACCTATGGCAATTCGTCGGGACCCGCCGATCCGATTCCACCGGCACGGCTCAATCAGGGCGGATCATTGATCATGACGCGGCCGGGGCTGTTCCATTTCACGCACAAGCGTGCGGATCTTGAGCGTGGCGCTGCGGCGCTGTGGGGCGCGATGCGTTCTGGCGCTGTGAAGGCAGACGTTCGCCAGCGCTTTGCGCTGAAGGATGCGGCTGATGCGCATCGCGCGCTTGAAGGGCGCAAGACGAGCGGTTCGACGATCCTGCTGCCATGAGCGAAGGCCCAAAGGCGCATCCGTTCCAGCAATGGGTCGACCTCGCCAAGCCGCGGGCGCAGCTCTGGCGCACGGCAGTGGGCGTCATCCTGGTCTCGCTGGCGTGGTTCGCGTGGTCGATGGTGCTTATTCTCGTTGCCGTCGGCATAGGGCTGGTAAAGCCCGAAGCTTTCCAGGCGATGTTCGGGACGGCGGATATACCGCTTACCTATCTCGATACCGTCGTCATGCTTCTGATCGCGCTGGCGACGATCTGGGGCTTTTCGTTCGGTGTCTGGGCGGTCGTGAAGCTGTTGCATAAGCGGCAGCTGGATACCGTCGTCGGCTGGAACCGCAGGTTCAGCCTGTCGCAGTTCGGCGCGGGGTGCATCATCGCCGCGGGATACCTCGCCATCAGCATGACGTGGAGCTTCGTGTCGGGGAATGCACCGCGCCGGTCTGAGCTGGAGCTTGGCACGTGGCTGATCGCACTGGGGCCGATCGCGTTGGTCGTGTTCTTTCAGGCGGCAAGCGAGGAGCTGGTGTTTCGCGGCTACCTGCCACAGCAACTCGCGGCGCGTTTCGGCAGTCCGCTGGTGTGGGGATTTTTGCCGTCTGTCGTATTCGGCTTCATGCATGCCGCGAACTCGCCGGGCAATCAGACATACGCGATCTATTACGTGGTGATCGCGACCATCATGGGCATGGTCATGCTGGCAATGGTGTGGCGCACCGGCAGTCTGGCGGCGGCAATCGGGTTTCACTTCATCAACAATATCGGCGCCCGGACACTTGCCGGCGCTGACAGCGGACCATCATCGCTGGCGCCGTTCGTGTGGACGCCGGATCAGCTGATGCATGGAGCTTCAGTCGAACTGTTGCTGATCGGGCTGTTGCTAGCGTTCGTGCTGTCGCCGTTTGCGCCTCTGCCGAAGGGTCAGGCGCTGATCCGCAGAAACGAGACGCGCGCAGCGCCGTAGGTGCGCTCGTCAAGCAGTGTCCAGCCAGGCGTAACCAGAGCAGGCTCGTTGGCGCCGGTTTCGGCGACGACCAGCGCGTCTGCCGATATCCATTGGCCGTTCAACAACTGTTCCAGTGTAGGCGGGACGAGGTTCAGCCCGTAGGGCGGGTCCATGAAGACCATGTCGAATGGCGCGCCCAGGCCGGCAGGCTTTGGCCCGAGATCGGTGGCCGAGCGGCGATGGATGCGCGTGTTGCCGAAGAGCTGGAAGGCCTCGACATTGTCGCGGATGCAGCCTCGGGCGGCGGCTTCCGTTTCTACAAACAGACAGAAAGCGCCTCCGCGCGAGATCGCCTCGAAGCCGAGCGCGCCGGATCCGGCGAATGCGTCGATGATGCGGGCGCCATCGAGCGGCGGGGCCCAGTCAGCGTGGGCAAGAATGTTGAAAATGCTTTCGCGCGCCCGATCCGACGTTGGACGCGTTTCGCGACCTTCCGGCGTGCGGATGGTTCGCCCCTTGAGTGTGCCGCCGACGATACGCATGGGCGTCGATCTAGCATCCCGCCGCCGAAATGCTATGGGGCGGCATGGCCGACGAATTCGACCTTGAAATGATGCGCCGCGCGATGGAGCTGGCGCGGGCGGCGGCTGACGCCGGCGAGGCGCCGATCGGCGCCGTGGTGGTCGATCCCGCAACGCGCGAAGTGGTGGCCGAAGCCTATAATGAACCAATCAGGCTCAGCGATCCGACGGGCCATGCCGAGATACTGGCGATGCGGTCCGCCGCAGCGAAGCTGGGGAATTACCGGCTTTCGGGGCTGACGCTCTATGTGACGCTGGAACCCTGTGCGATGTGCGCGGGGGCGATCAGCCATGCGCGGATCGGGCGGGTGGTCTACGGCGCCGCTGACGAAAAGGGTGGCGCAGTAGCAAGCGGCCCGCGCTTCTTCGAACAGCCGACATGCCACTCGCGGCCCACTGTAGAGAGCGGGCTGATGGCGGAGGAATCCTCGGCGATGCTAAAGGCGTTTTTCCGGGCGCGCCGTTAAGGCGTCTGCGCGATGGGCGGCGCCGTGCCTGCAAACAATGGCTTGAATTCCGGGCGGAGGTCTTCAGCGAACACATCCTGCTGGACGACGAACTCGTAGGACCCTTCAGAGTAAGGCCCGACTTCGTAGGCCTCGTAATAGACCTGGATGCCGCCGAACTTGCCGGGCTGATTGGACGGGGCCAACGCGAGCTTGGCCTTCTCGATTTTCAGGTTGCCGTTCGGCCCGGCGCAGGTGATTGGCTCATCGTAGATAGTCGCTGAACCGGTACGTTCCTTCTTCACGACTTTCAGTGCTTCACACATCGCGATCGTCAGCGCAGGCGTGATGCCGCCCTGAAGCATATCGGCGACCTGCATCTGCTGGCCATTGGTGCGGGCGATGTGAGTATCGAAGTACGCCATGCCGTGGGCGCCGCCTGTATACTCGTAGGCCGAGCCGAACAGGCTGACGATGTCGCCAGCCTTGGCGGTGTAGTCCCATTGGATCATGACTTCCCACGGATAGCCCGCCGGAATGTCGCCCGCCTTTTTGAACTCGTCATAGGTCGCGCGTGCTTCTGCCTTCTTGCCGGCAAGGTAGGAGAGCGCATCCTTGTGGAGATAGGCGAGGTTGGCGTCGTCACTGGGTCCGGACGGGAAAGCGGCGCTGTAGCTGATGGACTCATCCGCGAAGCTGATGGCGGCGCCGTCGGGCGAGGTCACGCTTGCGCCATCGGGCAGCGGCGGGACAGGAGGCGCCGGGGCGTTCGGATCAGACTGCCCGAAGGGCGCGGTCTGCGCGACGGACACGTTCGGGTCGGTCGTCTGCTGGGCAGCGGGATCTGACGTAGCGGCGACAGGGCCGGCGGCTTCCTCGCTCTTGGGAGCAAACACCACGAACAGCGCCGCGCCGATTGCAACGGCGCCACCGGCCAGCGCGGCTGGCAGCGCGATCTTCTTCTTGCCGCCTGGTGTAGCTTCGCCCGACATCGCCTTAACTCCGTTCCGGCCCTTGAAACGGGAGTATCCGCTATATCGCGGCAGCTATGAAGGCCCAGCCTGCAAAGAGCAGAATCCCTGCTTCGCGGTTGGCGCGGAAAAGATGCAAGGCTAGGCCGCCATTGGTGGGGTTGAGGCGTATGGCTTGCTGGATCAGGTGCAGGGCGAAGGGGATGGTTGCGGCGGCGCCATACCAGCTGGCGGCGATGTAGCCGGCTATTCCTGCCAGAGCGATGCAGAGAACGTAGATGACCGTGACGGCTGGCTTGATGCTGTCGCCAAACCGGAGCGCCGTGGATTTGACGCCGATGAGCGCGTCGTCTTCGCGATCCTGGATGGCGTAGATCGTGTCATAGCCAAGCGTCCAGAAGATCAGCGCGCCGTACAGCAGCGCGTCGGCTTGCGTGACCTGACCTTGCGCTGCCGCCGCCGCGACGAGCACGCCCCAGTTGAAGGTGAGGCCAAGCCAGACCTGCGGCCACCACGTGATGCGTTTCATCAGCGGATACAGCGCCACCATGGGAATGGCGCCGAGCGCCACCAGCTTGGCGATGTCGGGCAGGCAAAGCAGGACGCCCAGGCCAACAAGGCATTGAGCCAGCAGCCAGACCCACGCCTGCTTCAAGGTGACGACGCCAGACGGCAATGGGCGAAGCGCCGTGCGAGCGACCTTGGCGTCAATGTCCCGATCGAGAATGTCGTTATAGGTGCAACCCGCGCCGCGCATGGCGACGGCCCCGATGATGAAAAGCGCCGCCAGCCACGCATCGCTGGGCAGGAAGTCGGCGGGCGCACGGGCAAGGGCAAGCCCGATCAGGCAAGGTAGCCCGAGCAGCCAGAATCCAGCTGGGCGGTCGTACCGGGAGAGCTGGAGGTACGGCCTTGCAAACGCAGGCGCGCGGGCGACCCATGAGCCACGTACGGCGTCGGCTGGTGCTGTTGGGGCGGCGGGGTCGGTCACGGCTGGTCCTTGCGGGCAAATACCTTGCACGGGGGCGGGAGCCCGATATAGCGCAGAGCCATGAGCGCGACACCCCGGCTTCATGTCGCCCCCGATCTTGGCGAGGGCGCAGATATCCCGATCGACGGCGATCAGGCGCATTACCTGACGCGCGTGTTGCGTCTGGGTGTGGGCGATCCGGTGCGGGTGTTCAACGGACGCGACGGGGAGTTCGATGCGAGCGTCTCGGCGGTAACCAAGAGCATAGCGCGATTGCTGCTGGGCGCTCGGGTGCGCGGGCAGGCGGGCGTGCCAGACCTTTGGCTGCTATTCGCACCGCTAAAAAAGGACAGGACCGATTTCCTGGTCGAAAAGGCGGTCGAACTTGGCGCCGCGGAAATCCTGCCGGTGCTGACCGAACGGACCAACTCCGAGAACGTGCGGGTGGACAGGCTGGCGCGATTGGCAATCGAAGCGGCCGAGCAGACCGAGCGGCTGGACGTGCCGCCAGTGCGCGAAGCGGTCAAGCTGGATGCCTTGCTTCGGAAATGGGACCCAGCCCGCCTGCTGATCTACGCGGATGAGGCCGGAGACGATGGTGGCCGCCCGTGGGGTGGCGAGACCGGAAAAGCGGGCCCCATGGCCGATGTGCTGGCTGGCCTTGGGGATTCGCCGGCCGCGATTCTCATCGGGCCGGAGGGCGGGTTCTCGCCTACCGAGCGCAAACGACTGCGTGAACTTCCCTTTGTCAGGCCGGTTGGACTTGGGCCCCGCATCCTGCGAGCTGAGACAGCTGCCCTCGCGGCGCTTGCGTTATGGCAAGCCATCCGGGGCGACTGGCGGCGCTAGGCGCTCACACGCAATAGTTTTCCTTCACAAATCGAACATTTGACGGCCCCTGCTGGCGCACCTATCCGGGCGTACCTATCTGGCTGGTGAGGACCGGTCCGGGACGCTTTGCATGACAACACCCACTCGCGACATCGACGAGGCCGCGCCGCGTATCCGCGACAAGCGCGAACTCGTTGAGCGACTTGCGGGCGGGTCCAAGCCCAAGACGGCATGGCGCATCGGCACCGAGCACGAGAAGTTCGGCTTCATCGAGAAGACGCTGCGGCCCGTGCCGTACGAAGGCCCATCATCCATTCGCAAGCTGCTTGAGGGCATGTCGAGCGAGTTCGGCTGGGCGCCGATCATCGAGCGTGACCACATCATCGGCGGCAAGAAGGGCATGGCGAGCCTGAGCCTTGAGCCCGGCGGCCAGTTCGAGCTTTCGGGCGCGCCGGTGGAGACTATCCACGAGACCTGCGCCGAGATCACCCAACACCTCCGCGAGACGAAAGCCATCGCGGGACCGATGGGCATTGAGTTCCTCGGACTAGGCTTTTCGCCCGTGTGGTCGCTGGACGAGACGCCGATGATGCCCAAGGGGCGCTACGGCATCATGAAGGCCTACATGGAGAAGGTCGGCCGACTTGGGCGGCAGATGATGTTCCGCTCGTGTACGGTGCAGACCAATCTCGACTTCGGCTCCGAAGCCGACATGGTCAAGAAGCTGCGCGTCAGTCTCGCGCTGCAACCGATCGCCACGGCGCTGTTCGCGAACTCTCCGTTCGCCGAAGGCCGGACGAATGGTTTCCTCTCTTATCGCTCGCATGTGTGGACCGACACGGACCCGGATCGCACGGGCATGCTGCCGTTCGCATTCGACGAAGGTTTTGGTTTCGAGCAGTATGTCGACTACGCGCTCGACGTGCCGATGTACTTCGCGCGGCGCGATGGAAAGTACCTCGACGCGTCGGGGCATTCTTTCCGGGACTTCATGGCTGGCAAGCTGTCGCTGCTGCCGGGCGAGAAGCCTGCGATGGATGATTTCGACGACCATCTCTCGACGATCTTCCCCGAAGTGCGCCTGAAGACATTCCTCGAGATGCGCGGCGCCGATGCGGGTCCGCAAGACAGCCTGTGTGCGTTGTCGGCATTCTGGGTGGGGCTGCTGTACGACGAGACGGCGCTTGATGGCGCCTGGGAACTGGTGAAGCACTGGAACGCGGCTGAGCGTCAGGCGCTTCGGTCTGCCGTGCCGATGCAGGGGCTGAAGGCGCCGATCCGCAATACAACGGCGCAGGCAATCGCGAAGGAAGCGGTGAAGCTTTCAATTGCCGGGCTGAAGCGCCGCAAGAACCTGAACAGCTCCGGCAAGGACGAGACAGGGTTCCTGGCCGAGCTTGAAGAAATCGCGGATAGCGGGATCACGCCGGCTGAGCGTTGGCTGGCGATGTATCACGGGCCGTGGCAGCGCGACCTGCGTCTTGCGTTCAAGGATGCCCTGATCCATTCGCCGCGCTAGCCCGCGAGGCGAGCCGTTCATCCCAAGAGGCAAATCCTTGCGCCCCGGCGGCGATTCAAGGGGTTGAGCCTGCCTCCGGCGCGTGTTGATCTTCAGCGCTTGCGTAAGCGCTGAGGGGTCCATGGATTTTTTCAATATCGTCGTCGTGGTCGGGCTGTTCATTACGGCCCTGACGGCGATCCCCGTCTTCACGCAGATGCGTCAGCATCCCAAGGGTCTGCACATCCTCTTCTTCGCCGAAATGTGGGAGCGTTTCTCCTACTACGGCATGCGCTCGATCCTGATTTTCTATCTCACTCAGCATTTCCTTTTTTCGGATAGTTTCGCCGGCTCGCAGTACGGGGCCTATACATCGCTGGTGTACCTGATGCCGCTCGTGGGCGGCATTCTCGCCGACCGATACCTCGGAACCAAGAAGTCCGTCGCGTTCGGCGCGCTGCTTCTGGTTGCTGGTCACCTGCTCATGGCGGCGGAAGGCGAGCCGGCTGTGCAGACGATGACCGTCGCCGGAACCGAGTATCGCTTTGAGGTCGATGGCCGTGGCAGCGACCGACGTATCTTCCTTCCGGTCGAAAATGTGCGTTGCGAGCTGAATGCGAAAGCTGACTCGGGATCGGCCTGCACGATCTCGCCCAACGCAGCGGGCGATCTCATTTTCGCTGGCTTGCCAGCCAGCGCCGCGCTTCCGGCAACGATTGCGAAGGCGGATTACGAATTTGGCGTGGCCAATCGCAACCCGCTGTTCGTCGGCATTTTCTATCTGGCGCTGTCGCTTATCATCGTCGGCGTCGGCTTCCTGAAGAGCAACATCTCATCGATGGTGGGGCAGCTCTACCCGCAAGGCGATCCGCGCCGCGATCCCGGTTTCACGCTCTACTATTACGGGATCAATCTGGGGTCGTTCTGGTCGAGTGCGCTTTGCGGCCTGCTGGGCCAATCGGTCGGTTGGTGGGCGGGTTTCGGACTGGCAGGCGTCGGCATGCTGTTCGGATGGCTGGTGTTCGTGCGTGGCCGGTTCCTGTTCTGGACGCCCGGACCAAAACAGCTTCCCGAAGAGATCGGCAATCCGCCTGAGCCCGAGAAACTTGTCTCGAAGGTCAAGTTCGGCCTCAGCCGTGAGCACATCATCTATATCGGCGGCCTCCTGAGTGTCGGCATCGTCTGGTTGCTTGTTCAGTCGCCGCCGGCCGACATCCTCGCCAACCTCAACGCGTTCGCTGAGCAGAACCTCAGCGCGCTCGGCATCAGCAGCCAGCCACACATCCATATTGCGATCGCCCTGCTGATCGGATCGGTGCTGATTCTTGGATACATCTTCTGGAACATGACCAAGCTCACCTCGCACGAGGCCCAGAGGCTTGGTCTGGCGTTGATCCTGGTCGCCGCCGCGACCGTATTCTGGACGCTGTTCGAACAGGCTGGTTCGTCGCTGAACCTCTTCGCTGAACGTAACACCCAGCTTCCGAACGACGGCTTCTTCACCATCAACGCAGCGCAGACCCAGTCCTTCAACTCGGGCTTCATCCTGCTTTTTGCGCCGGTGTTCGCGGCGCTCTGGACATGGCTGGGCGTTCGCAATCGCGATCCGAATCCGACGCTGAAATTCGGCCTCGGCATCATCCAGGTCGGCGTCGGCTTTTTCATGCTGACATGGGGCGCGACCTTTGCCGACGGCGCTTTCCAGGTGCCGATCATCTTCCTGATCCTGCTCAACCTGTTCCACACGACGGGGGAGCTGTTCGTCTCGCCGGTTGGGCTGTCGGCAGTCTCCAAACTGTCAGTCTTCAAACTGCTCTCGACGATGATGGCGACGTGGTTCCTTGCCAATGCGTGGGCCGGGTATGTCAGCGGCATCATCGCGGGCATGGCTGAAACCGAGACGATCGCCGGCGCCGCGCTCGATAACGAAGCGGCGTTGAAAAGCTCGCTCAAGGTCTTCGAGATGCTGGGCTGGTGGGGCGTGGGTATCGGCGTCGCACTGTGCGTGGCCAGCTTCTTCCTGAAGCGCATGGCGCACGGCGCATTCGACGAGAACCCCGAAGTCATGTCTCACGCGCCAAAAACGGCGGAGTAGGCGAGGGCATAGCCCAAACAAAAACGGCCTCTCGCGAGAGAGGCCGTTTGCTTGTCCGTAATATGCCGACGCTCAGCCCGCGCCGCCAACCGTGATCGCATCGATCTTTAGCGAAGGCTGGCCCACGCCAACAGGAACAGACTGCCCGCTCTTGCCGCAGGTGCCGACGCCGTCGTCCATCGCGAAGTCGTTGCCGACCATGGAGATGCTGTTCATCACGGTGGGGCCGTGGCCGATCAGTGTGGCGTTCTTCACCGGCCGTCCGACTTTGCCGTTTTCGACGAGGTAGGCCTCCGTGCATTGGAAGACGAACTGACCATTGGTGATGTCCACCTGACCGCCGCCGAAATCGACGGCCCAGATGCCACGCTTGATCGAGCGGACGATCTCTTCAGGATCATGCGTGCCGCCGGTCATGAAGGTGTTGGTCATGCGTGGCATGGGTGCGTTGGCGTAGCTCTCGCGACGACCATTGCCGGTGGCGGCGACGCCCATCAGGCGCGAGTTCTGCCGGTCCTGCATGTAGCCGATCAGCTTGCCGTCCTCGACCAGCACGGTGCGCTGTGTCTGCGTGCCTTCATCGTCGAAGGAGAGCGAGCCGCGGCGGTTCGCGATCGTACCATCGTCGACGATGGTGACGCCTTTGGCCATCACCTGCTCGCCGATGCGGTTCGAATAGACCGAGGAGCCCTTGCGATTGAAATCGCCTTCAAGGCCGTGGCCGACAGCCTCGTGCAGCAGCACGCCCGTCCAGCCCGGCCCGAGCGCCACTTCCATCTCGCCGGCAGGGGCGGGGATGGCGTCGAGATTGATCTCGGCCTTGCGGATCGCGCGCTCGGCAAGGGCCTTCCAGCGATCCGGCTGGATCCATTCGTCATAGTTGGCGCGGCCGCCAGCGCCGGCGGAACCCGTCTCGCGGCGTCCATCTTTCTCCATGGTGACCGAGATATTGAGGCGGACGAGCGGCCGGGCTTCAGCGACCGCAGCGCCGCCCGAGCGGATGATCTCCACGGCGGTTCGCGATCCGGCCAGCGAGACGGACACCTGAACCACTTTCGGGTCACGCGCGCGGCACCATGCGTCGATCTCGGCAAGGAGCCCGGTCTTGGTGACGAAGTCGGGTGAGGCAGTGGGGTCGACGTCCGCGTAAAGGCGGCGATTCACCGGCGTCGGGCCAACGGCGAGGATGCCAGAGCGGCCGCGTTTGGCCGCGGAAGCTGCCGTAGCGGCGCGACGGAGGGACGCTTCCGAAATTTCGCTGGCATGAGCGTAACCGGTCGTCTCGCCGGAAACGACCCGGAGGCCAAAGCCCTGGCCGCTGTCGTAAGAGGCCGACTTGAGGCGGCCGTCGTCGAACAGGAAACTCTCGGACCGGACGGATTCGAGATAAATCTCGCCATCTTCCGCTCCGGCAAGCGCGTCGTCGAGAATTCCGGCGGCCTTGGATATCCCGACGCCCACGTCCTCGATCAGGCTGCGGTCTGTCATGGCTCTACCTCGTCAAACGCCAATATCACGCACATCCCCTAGATAGGGCTGGGCGACGTGAAATGACAGCGTGAAACCCGGCCGGGTTTCAGCTCTCGACGGGCACGACCGTGAAGCGGGCAATCTGAGCGGACGCCTGCGGGAACTCTGGTTTGATCTGGAGGGCGCTACGGAAATCTTCGTAGGCCGACTGGAGATCGCCCAGTTTCTCGTGGGTGAGGCCGCGATTGTACAAGCCGACGGCGCGCGCATCGACCGATTCGGTTCCAACGCCTTCGTTCAGCGCGGTCATGGCTTCGGGGTAGCGCTTCAGGTTGTAGAGGGCGGCTCCAAGATTGACCTTGGCTTCCTTAAGGTCCGGCACGAGGTCGATGCTTTTGCGATAATCGCTCATCGCGCGGGTATTGTTGCCCTGCCGCATGTAGAGAATGCCGCGGTTCGTGAAAGTCGCGGCCCGATCCTTCGGCCGCATGTGCTCCGTATCGAGCGCTAGATTACAGAGCTCGATCGCCTTCGTTAGCTGCATGCGGCTGTATTCGACGGCCTCGTAGCAGGCCTGTCCCATCCCGCCGCCGAGGACCGTTACGGCCCCCTGTGCGTGCGCGGCAAACGGCATGACGACGGCTAGTGTCGCCACTGAAATCCCCAATCGAAACCGGGTGCTCATCTTCCCAACTCCTTGTGCCTCTGGTA
>ERZ795044.679-NODE-679-length-31823-cov-7.808424_pt1 | contig 31823 bp, 27 predicted proteins | sample MGYA00375128_ERZ795044 | MGnify/ENA primary metagenome ERZ795044 (study PRJEB30173, sample SAMN05720213) | anaerobic digester metagenome | isolation source: active sludge of municipal wastewater-treating anaerobic digesters | place: USA | collected 2014-12-22 ...
GGCAGGAACCTGCGCCGGATGCCGACGCCGCGTGATGCGACCAACCCGACCTGGGGTCCGCTGCTGAAGGTTGAGGCTGCTCAGCAGTAAGCCGCCGGCTGGTTGAGGCTTGCCCTTGGGTAAGTCTCACCATTGGACAGATGAGTGGCGCAGAAATGCAACGCTGTGCGGCAAGCGCATGCATTGCGCTGGAATTCGTTGCTATATTTCATTACTCGATTGCAATGTTACCTCGCCTTTGCCACAAAAAACCCTGAAGTATATTGCTACTTCATCGGTTCATAGCGCCCACCGGACTTGCAAAACCATCGCAAATCGCAGGTACTGACTGGGGAAAACTGGATAACGCGCCTTCTTGGGGGGCGCGACGGGAACAAGGAGTCTATTACTATGCGGTCACTCAGTCTGACACTTCTCGCTGGCGCTTCGATGCTGGCGACAGCTTGCGCTTCCAATCCGCCGCCGGAGCCTACGCCTCCGCCGGTCGTCGCTGAGGTTCCGCGCGTTGCGCCGCAACCGCCGACTCCGCTGCCGGCCAACCCGACCCCGGCTGGCCCGGCTGCCGGTTCGAAAGGCGACTTCGCCGCCAAATCGACGGATCGCGTCTATTTTGACTACGACCAGTACAATCTGGACGACGCTGACCGCCGCTCGCTCGCCACGCAGATTTCGTGGCTGAAGCAGTATCCGTCCACGCGCGTTGAAGTTCAGGGCCACGCCGACGAGCGCGGCACCCGTGACTACAACATCGCGCTGGGCGATCGCCGTGCGCAGGCCGTGTCGCAATACCTGCAATCGCAAGGCATTGCCTCGGGCCGCATCCAGACGATCTCGTTCGGCAAGGACAAGCCGCTCGACATGGGCCATGACGAAGCTGCCTGGGCCCGTAACCGGAACGCCTTCTCGAACATCATCGTCGAGGCGATCTCGTAACCCCTGACGCAAAAGTGCAGTCCGCCGCCCGGTTCGCCACATTTCTGGCCCGGGCGGCGGATAGCTTTTTGACCATGCAAAGCAAGAATCCCAACACGAATTCTTCCCGGGCCCGCGCAATCGCCGTCACCCGTGACGCGCATGTTCGAGGGGTTCTGATGGCCGCGATGACCGGCCTCGCCCTTTTTGCCGCCGCCGTTGTTGTAGCGCCCCGCGCCCACGGCCAGGTTTTCAACTCCCAACCCTACACCGCCGCGCCCGACCCGGCCGTCGAGCAGCTTCGCCAGCGCGTCGAGCAGCTTGAAGCCGACCTGCGCAAGGCGACCGATCGCACCGAGGTTCTTGGCGCGCAGCTGAGCGATGCCCGCCGCACGGCTGAAGAGGCCAATAATGGCCGCAAGAAACTGGAAACCGACCTGGCCGCGCTGCGCGACCGGATCGAGAACCTTGAAGACGCCGCAGGCGGCGCCGTATCGGCCGGCGGCGGTTCCGCCTCCGTGTCGACCAGCCTGCAGACCGCGCAGGCGAACGGCCTTGCCAGCAGCGTCAACAATGGCGCGCCTGCCCCTGCCCCGCTGGTTGATCTGGCCGCGCTGCCGCAGGACGAGGAAGGCTTCTTCAACAGCGCGCACGCGCTGCTGCTGGGTGGGGACTTCCCGGCTTCCGAGCAGGCGTTCACGAGCTACCTGACCAAGTTTCCCAAAGGCGCCAAGGCTGCCGACGCGCAGTATTACCTGGGCGAATCCCTGCTGTATCAGGACAACTTCGCTGACGCTTCGGGCGCATACGCCAAGCTGATCAAGACCTATCCGAACTCCCCGAACGCCGCGACCGGCATGGTGAAGCTGGCGCGTGCGATGCGGGGCATGGGCAAGACATCCGACAGCTGCAAGACGCTGGACGTGATGGCGAAGCAGTTTCCGAAGGCTTCCGCCGTCGCCAAGCAGATGGCGGCCCAGGAACGCCAGTACGCCAAGTGTTCTTAACGGTCTGCCCGTAACGGTTTGGGCCTGAACCCAATTACGTGAACCCCATCACGGACCTTTCGACGTGCTGAACCGCGCTTCCAGATTCCTCGCTTCATGTGTCGCCGCCGCGCTGGCGGCTTCGGCGTTTTCCGTGGCTGCCGCCCAGCAGACGCCATCGGCCGAGCGCGTGCGCGGAGGCATGTTCGATGCTTCCGACCCGGCCGGCATGGCTCGCTTCATGGAGAAGACGGGCTATCGCGTCGAGCTGCGCGCCGACACCAAGGGCGATCCGGTGATTACCGGGCGCATTTCCCGCTCGGACTACGTCATCCAGTTCTACGAGTGCGAACAGGGCCTGACCTGCAATTCGGTGCAGTTCATGAGCCAGGCAGCGAAGCCGGCAAGCCTCAATGGCGATTCAGCCAACGCGTTCAATGCGCGCTGGCGCTATGTGCGAATTACCTTCGATGCGGCGCAGGTGAAGCTGCAGATGGACGTGAACCTGGACGCGGGCGTGACCGCAGACAATTTCGAGGACACGCTCGACATCTGGCGTCAGCTGCTCGAAATCTATGAGCGTGACATCCTCGGGCTCAAATAACGCTGACGACGCCGGCGGCCTGCTCCGCCGGGCGATGAGCGCGTTCGACCTGCTTGCCGGTTATCATCAGACGCTGGGCCTTGCTGTTTCGGGCGGGTCTGACTCGCTTTCGCTGCTGGTGCTGGGCGCGGAGTGGGCGAAGGCGCGTGGGCGCAGCGTGGCGGCGGCGACCGTGGATCACGGGCTGCGGCCGGAGGCGCTGGCCGAGGCCGAGGGCGTCGCGGCGATCTGCGAGCAGCTTTCGGTGCCGCACACGATACTGACCTGGAGCCATTTCGGCAGATCAGGCGGCGCGCCTGGACAGGCGGAAGCGCGGCGCGCGCGCCATGCCCTGCTCGCCGGATGGGCGCGGGCGCGCGATGTGGGTCTTGTCGCGCTGGGCCACACGCGGGACGACCGGATCGAGACTTTCCTGATGCGCGTGCGGCAGGGATCGGGCTGGCATGGTCTGGCCGGGCCATTGCCGCTGGCGCCGTCGCCGGTGTGGCCGGAGGGGCGCGGGTTGCAACTGGCGCGTCCGCTGCTGGCGTTCGCGCGCGACGAGTTGCGCGGGGAATTGCGCGCACGGTCGATGACGTGGGTGGATGATCCCTCGAACGAGGCGGAGCGTTATGAGCGCGTGCGGACACGCCAGCTTGTCGCACGGCTGGAGCCGGAGGGACGCGACCGGATCATCCGCATCATGGGCGCGGCTGTTGAGGCGCGTGTGGCGGCGCTGACTGTCGCGCGGGCGGCGCTGGAGCTGTGCAGGCACGACGGAAACGAAACGATGCTGCCGTTCGCGGCAATCGCCGGGTTGCCGGACGACGCCAAGCTGCGGCTGGTGGAGGCGCTGGTTATGGCGGCGGGCGGCGCGGAAACGCCGCCGCGCGGGGAGGCGTTGGAGCGGCTGGCGGGACGGCTGGTCGAGGATGGGGGGATGGCCGGGGGAATGACATTGGGCGGCGCGTGGATACGCCGGAAGGGCGCATCCGTCGGGTTTTCACCAGCCCCGCCAAGGCGCGGCGCGGACGAGCCGGCCGCCCCGGCCTGGGACCGGGCGCACGCCCTGCTGGCCGATCCGATCGCGGCTGCGCTTTATGCGTGAACTGCCCACGCCGCTTTGGCAGAACTTTGCGCTCTCAAGCGGGATCACGCGCATGACCTATGGAGACCGACGCAGGATTTCTTGAACCAGCAAAGACGCAACGAAACCGCACGCGACCGCCCCGTTACCCGACAGCATCAAAAAAAGGCGAAGACGGCTTTTCGGAAACAGCTCTTCATGCCGAACTAAAAGTCGATGGTTCTTGAAACTGCTCCACCCAAGTTTTCGGAACTCTGAGTCTTCGTTCTCACGCTCAATTACCTGATTGAGTATGCGGCTAAAAATGACTGCCGCCATGATAAAACCGGCGACGGAGGCCACAGAAGCCAGCCAGAAAAAGAGGATTCTCAGGTCCAACGAGCCGATCTCCCAAATCCACGTCGGCAGGATACAACAGCCAAGACACTCGATCCGCGGCCCAAAAAGCGAAAAAGACGCAGGAAAGTGACAGCCGCTTAACCGTTCAGCACTCGTTTTCGGCCAGTATCCCCCCTATCTTCACGGGTCTGAACACCCCTTTGAAAGGCTGTCGCGGATGAACATGCGCAACCTGGCGCTTCTTGGCGTCGTGCTCTTCCTGCTCATTGCGCTCGTCACGGTCATGACCTCGTCGTCCGGAACGTCTGGGGCGCAGGACATGTCGTACTCGCAATTCCTGCGCGAGGTCGATCAGGGCCGCATCAAGGAAGCGACCATCAAGGGTGACAAAGTTACCGCCACGCTGGACAGCAAGAAGATTGCCGTCACGCGCGACACGTTCGAGTTCGACTTCGCCCAGAAACTGACGGCCAAGGGCGTCAACGTGAAGATCGAGGATAGCGAAGGTGGCGGCACGATCCTGAGCTACGTCTTCTCGGCGCTACCCCTGCTCTTCATCGTCGGCCTGTGGTTCTTCCTGATGCGCCAGATGCAGGGCGGCGGCGGACGCGCGATGAGCTTCGGCAAATCGAAGGCGCGGCTGCTGACCGAAAAACATGGCCGCGTGACGTTTGAAGACGTGGCCGGCGTGGACGAGGCCAAGGAAGAACTCGAGGAGATCGTCGACTTCCTGAAGGACCCGTCGAAGTTCCAGCGCCTGGGCGGCAAGATTCCGAAAGGCGCGCTGCTGGTCGGCCCGCCGGGCACCGGCAAGACGCTCATTGCTCGTGCCGTGGCCGGCGAAGCCAACGTGCCGTTCTTCACCATCTCGGGCTCCGACTTCGTCGAGATGTTCGTGGGCGTCGGCGCGAGCCGCGTGCGCGACATGTTCGAGCAGGCGAAGAAGAACGCGCCATGCATCATCTTCATCGACGAGATCGACGCGGTCGGTCGTCACCGTGGCGCCGGTCTTGGCGGCGGCAACGACGAACGCGAACAGACGCTCAACCAGCTGCTGGTCGAGATGGACGGTTTCGAAGCGAACGAAGGCATCATCATCATCGCGGCGACCAACCGCCCCGACGTGCTTGACCCTGCCCTGCTGCGTCCGGGCCGGTTTGACCGTCAGGTGACTGTCGGCAACCCGGACATCATGGGCCGCGAGAAGATCCTCAAAGTGCACATGCGCAACGTGCCTCTCGGCAAGGACGTGGAACCCAAGACGATCGCACGCGGCACGCCGGGCTTCTCCGGCGCCGACCTTGCCAACCTTGTGAACGAAGCGGCGCTGCTGGCGGCGCGGCGCGGCAAGCGTTCGGTGAGCATGCGCGAATTCGAGGACGCCAAGGACAAGGTCATGATGGGACCTGAGCGCAAGTCCATGGTTATGACGCAGAAAGAGAAAGAGGCGACAGCGGTTCACGAAGCCGGCCACGCCATCGTCAACATCCTCGTGCCCGGCAATGACCCGCTGCATAAGGTGACGATCATTCCGCGCGGCCGTGCGCTGGGCGTGACATGGTCGCTGCCGGAAGCGGATCGCCTGAGCTACACGAAGAACTGGGCCGAGGCGAAGATCGCCATGGCGTTCGGCGGACGTGTGGCCGAGCAGCTGGTGTATGGGGAGGATCACCTCAACACCGGCGCATCGAGCGACATCACGCAGGCGACGAGCATTGCGCGGAGCATGGTGACCGAGTGGGGCATGAGCGACGTGCTTGGACCGCTGCGCTATTCGGCGAACGAGCAGGAAGTTTTCCTTGGTCACTCGGTGACGCAGCGCCAGAACGTCTCGGGCGAGACGGCGAAGCTGATCGACCAGGAGATCCGCCGCATTGTGACCGATGGCGAGAAGAAAGCGCGTCAGGTGCTGACGGATAACCGTCACCTGCTCGACCAGCTGGCCGCGGCGCTGATGGAATACGAGACGCTGAGCGGCGATGAAGTCGATGCGCTGTTCAAGGGCAAGCGCCCGGATCGTCCGGACGATACGCCCACGGGCCCGACCTCGGCTGTGCCCGTGATCAAGAAGAAGCCGCGCGAAGGCTTCGGCGGGCCGGAGCCGGAACCGCAGGGTGCCTGATCCACAGCAAGCGTTCCACGCGCAGGCGTGGTTGGCAGACAGACAAATGACGGTGGCTCTTCGGGGCCGCCGTTTTTGTTTGGCTAATGGCCGATTGTGGTGATCCGCGCCGGGGGCCGCCCCGTAGCAGGATAGTCAAACGGTGTCGGGGGACATCACAGAGGGACTCCCCATGACACGTTCACTTCTGACCGTCGCCCTGCTGGGCGGCGCGGTCGCACTTGCGCCAACTGCATTCGCACAGACCGCTGATTGGACCGGCCTTTATGTAGGCGGACAGGTTGGCTATTCGGATCTTTCCGGCGACGACGAAACGGTGGTTTTCGACACCGACCGCGATGGCAATTTCGATGATACCGTTCTGACGATCGGCGCGGCCAACGCGTTCTCGCCGGGCTTCTGCCAGGGCGCCGCGCAAGGGCGTACGCCGGGCAATGGATGCCGGTCGGGCGAAGATGGCAACATCAACTACTCGCTGCGCGCGGGCTATGACTGGCAGTTCGGCAACTGGGTTGTCGGCGCGGTGGGCGAATACTCGGTGGTGAATATCGGCAACGATGTTTCCGCGTTCTCGACGACGCCGGCTTCCTACACGTTCACGCGCGATCTCAACGCGGTCACGTCGCTGCGCGCGCGGGGCGGATATGCGTTCGGCGACTCGCTGGTCTATGCGACGGGCGGCATGGCGTGGGCGGACATGGACCATTCGTTCACGACGACCAATGGCGCGAACTCGTTCACCCGCTCTGGCGGCGATGATGTGGACGGATACCAGCTGGGCGTCGGCTACGAGATGCAGCTTGGCAATATGGGCTGGAGCAACTGGTCGCTTGGCGTCGAGTATCTGTGGACGTCGCTGGATGATGGCGACTACGAGGTCGCGGTTGGACCCGGCACAGCGCCGCCGACCAATCCGTTCCTGCTGGTCGATCCGACGGGCACCGACATGCGCCGCACGGGCGATGATTTCGAGTTCGGCACGCTGGGCGTGACGCTGAACTGGAGGCTGTAGGATCGAAGGGCTGTCGATCTGATCGCATCTGGAGAGACGGCGGCTTCTTCGGGAGCCGCCGTTTTCATTTGCGGGAAACCGCTGCTATGGCTTCAACGTCTGACGCCTTTGGCGCGCGGGAGGCTTGCATGTATTTCACCGGACGCTCGATGCTGGCGGGTATCGCCATGCTTGCCCTGACGAGTGCGTGCAGCGCGACTGAGCAGGGTCCCGCGGCGCGCGGCGAGGCGATGGTGGCGGCGGCTGATCCGCTGGCGGTCGAGGCCGGGCTGGAGATGCTGCGGGCGGGCGGAAGCGCGATCGATGCGGCGATCGCGGTGGAGCTGACGCTTGGGCTGGTGGAGCCGGAATCGTCCGGCATCGGCGGCGGTGGATTTCTGATCCACTACACGGGCAGCAGCGAGAAGATCGACGCTTACGATGGGCGCGAGTGGGCGCCGGCGGGCGCGACGCCGGACATGTTTCTCGTGGATGGCAAGCCGCTGGATTTTCCGCTGGCTCAGGCGAGTGGAAAATCGATCGGTACGCCCGCGCTGATCCCCATGCTGAAGCTGGTGCATGAGCAACATGGCAGATTGCCGTGGGCGCAATTGTTCCAGCCGGCGATCAGGCTCGCGGAGGATGGCTTTGTTGTCGGGCCACGCCTGAGCAAAAGCTTCGCGGACAACAAGGCGACGCTGGAGAGCGACCCGGAAGCGCGGGCGCTTTATCTGGATGCGGCGGGCAAGCCCTGGCCGAAGGGCCATCTGCTCAAGAACCCGGCTTATGCGAGATCGCTGCGCGCAATTGCGGCGGATGGGCCAAAGGCACTGACGCAAGGGCCGATGGCGGAGGCGATCGTTGCGGCCGCACAGCGCCAGCCGCGCGCGGGCACGCTGACCGTCGCCGACCTGCAGGCGTACAAGCCGCGCAGGCTTGATCCGCTGTGCGGCGCGTATCGCGTCTATCGGGTCTGCACGATGCCCTCGCCGTCTTCGGCGAATGCAATGCTGTCGATCCTTGGCCTTTATGAGCGGGCGCGGCCACAGCCGGACGGGCCGACGAATGTGCAGGACTGGGCGGCCTATGTCTGGGCGAGCCGACTGTCTTACGTCGATCGCGACCACTACATGGCGGACGACCGTTTTGTGACCGCGCCGACGAAGGAACTGATTGCGCCGGCGTATCTCGATGCGCGTGCGAAGCTGATCGATCTTGCCAAGGGCCCGATGGCAATTCCGGTGGGTACGCCCGCCGGGGACGCGCTGCGCAACAAGTGGGGCAGCGAGGCGATGCAGGAGCATGGCACGACCCACCTGTCGGTGGTGGATGGCTATGGCAATGCCGTGTCGCTGACGGCGACGATCGAATCCGAATACGGCGCGCACCGGATGGCGAACGGCTTCTGGCTGAATAACCAGCTGACCGACTTCTCGCTGGAGCCGGTGATCAACGGCAAGCCCGCCGCCAATGCGGTGGCGCCGCGCAAGGCGCCGCGTTCGTCGATGTCGCCTTCGATCATCACCGACAAGGATGGCGAACTGGTTCTGGTGGCCGGATCGATGGGCGGCAGCACGATCATCGCATCAGTGTCGCGCTCCATCATCGGCGTGCTGGACTGGAAGCAGACGCCGCAGGAGGCGGTGGGCACACCGGCCGTGTTCGCGCGCACGCCTGACATTGCGGTGGAGACATCGCGAATGGCGCCGTCGATGACGGACGCCCTGCGCAAGCTGGGCTGGAAGATTGTCGATGAGGGTCTCTACAGCGGCACCCACGTGATTCAGGTGACGCCGAACGGCCTGGTTGGCGGAGCTGACCCACGCGAAGAGGGCGTGGCGATTGCCCTGCCCGCGACGCGCTGACGCCAAAACGCGCCTAGCTCACCTTCACCATGCGCTTGCCGATACGGCGGAGCGGTAGGTCGCGCCCACATCCATGCGCGGTTGGCATCCGGGCGTCTGCCGTTTGTGCGTCCCGGCCTCGCCAGCCGGCGCTTTGGCGCGATAGTGTGCCCGCCAGAAATCGGCGCAACAGGATTCGCGGGAGTTTGGGCATGAAGTCGTTGATCGGTGCGGGTCTTGTCTTTGCTGCGGCCATGGGCGCGCCTGCGTTTGCCCAGAACAACTGGAACAAGCCGACAGAGCCGTTCCACATTGCCGGGAACATCTATTATGTGGGGACGGAAGGGCTGGGCGCTTACCTGTTCACCGGGCCCAAGGGGCATGTGCTGCTGGATGGCGCGACGCCGCAGGGCGCGCCGATCATCGAGGCGAACATCGCCAAGCTCGGCTTCAAGCTGTCTGACGTGAAGATCCTGCTGAACAGCCATGCGCACTTCGACCATTCGGGCGGTCTGGCGCAACTTAAGAAGGATACAGGCGCGGAGCTGGCCGTGATGGATGGCGACGTTTCAGCGATCGAGGGCGGCTTCTATCTGGGCAGCGAAAGCAACAAGGCGATGGGCGCGCCGCCGGTGAAGGTGGATCGCGTGCTGAAGGATGGCGACAAGGTTGTGCTGGACGGCATCGAGCTGACGGCGAACCTGACGCCGGGCCATTCGAAGGGTTGCACGTCGTGGGGCGCCAAGACGACCGAGGGCGGCAAGACTTATGACGTGCTGGTGTTCTGCTCGGCGACCGTTGCGGCGAACCGGATCACCCCGCCGCTGCAATATGCGGGGATCGTCGAGGACTATCGCGCGACCTTCGCCAAGGTGAAGGCGATGAAAGCGGATATCCCGCTCGCACCGCATCCGGAATTCTTCGGGCTGCTGGAGAAGAACACGAAAGCGCAGACGGAGAAGTCTCAGGCGCCGTTTGTTGATCCGGCTGCGCTGGGGACGTTGATCGAGAAGCTGGAGAGCGATTTCGAGCGGACGCTGAAGGAGCGCATCGCGAAAGCGCAATAGGCGCAGAAACGCCCCCGCCTTGCGGCGAGGGCGAGCTGAAGCGAGCTAGTTGCGCACCGGCGGCGGAGTCGGCGCAGCGGGCGCGGGCGGCGGCGGCAGCGTGCCGCCCTCGCACAGGATTTTCATGTTGTTCATGCCGCGCATGAAGTTGGTGCGGCGACGTTCGACATCGGCAGTTTTGGCTGCGTCGTCGCCCGCCACGAGCGAGAGATCATAGACGAGCGTGTAGAGGATTTTCGTCGTCTTCGCGTCGATCGCACGTGCTTCGAGATTGCCGTGATAGAGATTGTAGAGGCGGCCTTCGCGCACCGGCTGGGTGTAGGCGTAGGAGTATTCCGTCTTGGCGACGAGGATTTCGGCGCCCACGGAGCGGACCGAGCCAACCTCGCCCTCCTTGCCGGAGATCATCGTGCAGGTTCCGGGCAGCTGCAGCCATTCGGTGATGTCGCAATACTTGCCGATGCGGGCCCAGACATCCTTCACCGGCTTGTTGATGGTGATTTCCATCGGGATGGTGACGTAGTTGGGATTGGCCACCTGAAGCGGCGGCGGCGTGGCCGGCGTAGTCGCTGGCGGCGCGGGCGCGGCGACCGGGGCGGCTACGACCGGCGGAGTCGCGACCGGGGCAACGCTGGCCATGACCGGCGCGGCGGGCGCTTCAACGACTTCGCGCTCATGAACGATGAGGCAGCCGGACAGCATGGTTGAAAGCAGTAGTGCGCCTAGCGTGCGCGTATGGATCATCTCGTCCTCCCGTGGATCTGTGTTGGGACATCGATAGCCCTGCCCCAACCTGCGTCAAGCAACCCACTTCGAGCGCAACGGGTTGTCATGCACTGGTAGGGGCTGGGTTGGCGCGTGCTGGCCGGTGTCGGAACGCGCCTCCGGGGCGCTAGGCCTCGTCAGAATCTTCTTCGAACAGGGGTTGCTGGAAGGCGGCGGGCGCCTTGAGGCCGATACGTTCCCATGCCTTGGGCGTCGCCACGCGGCCGCGGGGGGTGCGGGCGACGAAGCCCTGCTGCATCAGATAGGGCTCGATGACTTCCTCGATCGAGTCGCGCGCTTCGGACAGCGCGGCGGCGAGCGTGTCGGCGCCGACGGGGCCGCCGCTATAGGTCTTGACGAGGGCCTGGAGATAGCGGCGATCAAGCGCGTCGAGCCCGTCTTCATCGACTTCGAGACGGGCGAGCGCGGATGAAGCGCCCTTGCAATCGATCTTCACGCCATCGGCTTCGCAGAAATCGCGCACGCGGCGCAGCAGACGGATGGCGATACGTGGCGTGCCGCGCGAACGGCCTGCGATCTCTTCGGCGCCATCCTGCGTGATGTTGGCGCCGACCTTCAGCCCTGCCCGCTTCACGATCGAGCCGAGTTCTTCGCGGGTGTAGAATTCGAGGCGGATCGGGATGCCGAAGCGATCGCGCAGCGGCGTGGACAGGAGACCGGCGCGCGTTGTGGCGCCGACCAGCGTGAACGGCGGCAGGTCTATCTTCACAGAGCGAGCGGACGGGCCTTCGCCGATGATGAGATCGAGCGAGTGATCTTCCATCGCCGGATAGAGGATTTCCTCGACGTGCGCGGGAAGACGGTGGATCTCGTCGATGAACAGCACGTCGCGCGGTTCGAGATTGGTGAGCAGTGCGGCGAGGTCTCCCGCCTTGGCGATGACCGGGCCGGAAGTGGCGCGGAAGCCGACTCCCATCTCGCGGGAGAGAATCTGCGCCAGCGTTGTCTTGCCGAGGCCGGGCGGGCCCGAGAGCAGGACGTGGTCGAGTGCGTCCCCGCGCTTGCGAGCGGCGGCGACGAAGATTTTCAGGTTTGCCTTCGCCGCCTGCTGGCCGGTGAAATCGTCAAACGCAGTCGGGCGCAGCGCACGGTCGAGGGTTTCGCCGGGCTGGCGTTCGGGATCGGTGATGTCGCCGTCTCTGGCCATGTCTGACTTGTGCCCCAGTTCGCCGCCCAAGGGAACACTTGAGGAACGAAGGAGGCGTTAAGGCGCAGGGTTTCGGTGAAGACCGCTGCTAGGTTTTCTGGCGAGTCGCACGATTAGCAAAAACCGCCCGCACCTTCATGCCGAGAATGATCGAGGCCAGCACCACGGTGACCGCGTTGGCGATGATGATGGACCACTGCATCGTCATCACGCCGTAGATGCCCCAGAGCGTGACCCCTGCGGTGAACATCGAATACATGACGAGCGAGATCGCGCTGGTTTCGCGCGTGCGAAGCACCTTGGCCGCCTGGGGCACGAAGGAGGCCGTGGTCAGGAAGGCAGCGAGGCTTCCGATCACTTCTGCCAGCGGCATGGAATTATCCCCGGTTCTACCTGACCTTCGGCGCGCTCACGCGTTCTATAATTCTCGCGCCGCCGGACCGGATCGGGCTATACCATGGCTTATGAACACAGCGACCGTCTCCCTGGCCGCGACACGATGACCAAAGCCAAGGCGCAAAAGCCCGAAGCTGCGGACATGGGGTATGTGCGCCTGATCCGTATGCGGAGACTGGCGAACGGCCTGCTCGTGCTGATCATGGCGCTGTTCGTCTTTTCGCATCTGTGGGAGCCGCCAGGGCAGGACTGGGACATGCACTGGCGTTTCCTGCGCGCCTTTGCGGAAGCGGCGATGGTCGGCGGGCTGGCCGACTGGTTTGCCGTGACCGCGATTTTCCGGAGACCGCTGGGCCTGCCGATTCCTCACACGGCTGTGATTCCCAACAACCAGGACCGGATCGCCGATGCGGTCGGGCGGTTCATCGCCGACAACTTCCTCAAGGGTGAACTCGTCGCTGAGCGGGTGAAGGACAAAGACCTTTCCGAGACGCTGGCGAAGTGGCTGGCCGATCCGGCGCAATCGGGGGCGCTGGCTGGCGGGCTTGTGCAGGCGGTGCCTGCCCTGCTCGATGCGCTGGACGACGAAACGGTCGCGACCTTCCTGCGCCAGCAGGCGGCGGAAGCGGCCGAGGGCGCAAGCGTTGCGCCAGCTTTCGGTTCGGTGCTTGAGGCGCTGGCTGAGCAGGGGCGGCACCAGCACCTTCTCGATGCCATGCTGAAGCAGGGCTATCATCTGATGGAAGCCAACAAGGACCTGATCCGCGACAAGATCCGCGATCGATCAGGCTGGCTGATGCGCTTTGTCAGCGCTGACCGGAAAGTCGCCGATACGGTGATCAACGCGGTGAACGACCTGCTCTACGACGTGGCGTCTGACCCGCGCCATCCGTTGCGGGCGCAGCTCAATGACATGGTGATGAAGTTCGCGGATGACCTGCGCGATGATCCCGTCCTTCAGGCCCGCATTGGCGGCTGGATCAAGGAAGCTGCGGCGCATCCGACCGTTGGACAGGCCGTCGAGGCGGGCTGGAGCGAGTTCAAGTCGGCGCTGCGGCGCGACTGTGCAGCGCCCGACGGTCGATTGAAGGCGTGGCTTGAAGGCGCGCTGATAAATGTGGGCGAGGGCCTGCTGCGCGAGCCCGGCGTGCGGGCGGCGCTGAATGCGCGGCTTCGGTCGTTGTTGGTGGAGTTGGCCGACAGGCATGGCGAGGATGTCGCCAAGCTGGTGTCGGAAACGATCAGGCGCTGGGACTCGCAGACCATCGTCGAGAAGCTGGAATCCAATGTCGGGCGCGACCTGCAGTATATCCGGCTCAACGGCACGGTGATCGGCGGGCTGGTGGGCCTGCTGCTTCACGCGGCCGCGGAGATTGCCCGCGCTGCCTAGTTGGCTGGCGCGAGTGCTTTCAGGGCGGCGCGAATGAGCGCGGCTTCCTTGGCATCATCGCCTGCGTCACGCGCGGCCTGCGCCACGGCGCGAGAGGCATCCGACGAATTGTAGCCAAGATTGACCAGCGCCGAGATCGCGGCCGCTCGCGCGCCCGTGGCCACGGGTTGCGGAACAGTTGTGGTTGCGGCGAAGCTGGACGCGAACAGGCCCATTGGCGGCGGCTTGCCCTTGAATTCCGTGACGATGCGTTCGGCCAGCTTCTTGCCGACGCCGTTGGCGCGCGAAATGGCCGTCGTGTCCGCGAGCGCGATGGCGTCCATCAACTGCGGCAGTGTGAGCGTGTCGAGAATGGCGAGCGCGATCTTGGCGCCGACGCCGGGAGCATCCTGCAGGCGCGCGAACCATGCACGCTCTTCGCCCGAGACGAAGGCGAATAAGCGGATTGCGCTTTCCGACATCTGGGTTTCGATGAACAGTTCGGCGGACTCGCCGACCGTGAGTTTCTGCAAAGTGCGCGAGCCTGCATTGACGAGATAGCCGACGCCGGACACGTCGATCAGCGCCTGCCCTTCACCCGTGGCGGCGATAATACCCTTGAGACGGCCGATCATGCCTTGAGCCTTTGATGGGCGATGGGGCGATGGTGCGCCCCGCAGATGGCGACGGCGAGCGCATCCGCCGCGTCGGCGGACACCTCTCCCGCCTTGGGAAGAAGCCGGCGCACCATGAAGGCGACCTGCGTCTTGTCTGCCGCGCCCGTGCCCACGACGGATTGCTTGACCTTGGTGGCCGCAAATTCCGCAACCTTCAGCTTCGCCCCAGCCAGCGTGGCGAGAGCGGCGCCGCGCGCCTGACCTAGCAGCAGCGTCGAGCGCGGGTTGATGTTGACGAAGGTTTCTTCCACCGCAGCCTCGTCCGGCGCATGTGCATCGACGACGGCGCGCAGCTTTTCGCATAGTTCGGCCAGACGGTCGGCCATGTCGGCATCCTTGTCGGGCTTGATGACGCCGTGGGCGATCCACGTCAGGCGCGGACCGTCCATGGCGATCACGCCCCAGCCGGTGTGGCGCAGGCCCGGATCGACCCCGAGTATTCGAATCATGCGGTGCATTCCCGCCACTGTGGCGCCTGTCGAACGAATTGAGAACACGTCAGGAGTTAACAAGGCGGAAACCAAGCCAGCACAGGCTTCGCCACCATGACGATTTCCCGTTTCAGCCTGACCCGCCGGACTGCCCTGCGCCTGGGTGCGCTCGGGGTTGGCAGCCTTGCGCTTGCGCCGGCGGCGATGGGCCAGACGACGGTCCAGTGGCCGCTGACGCTGGCCTATGCCCGCATGAGCCCGACCGGCTTTGTGCATATCCGCGGCGACGAGCAATCGGCGTGGCAGACGATGCAGATGCGGCTGGGCGGCCTGATCGATGCGATCCAGCCGATGCAGCCCGCCGACATGCTGGGCGGAAGCACGCCGCAGGTTGAAGGCGGCGCGAACTGCGCGATGGTTGCGCGGCAGATGGCGGCGCGCGCGGGCTTCAACTACGTGATCCTGTACGCGACGGAGGATGGACAGCGCACCTACAAATCTGATGGCAGCTGGTTCTCTGACCTGTTCGCCAATCTGCGCTCCGATGTCGACAAGGATGGCCGTGCGAGCGGCGAAGCGCATCTGCTGGACGTGTCGGGCGGGATGCCGCTGGCGACGGTGACGGCAGATGCAAAGCCGCGCGATCCGCTGAACCTGTTCGATGGCGGACGTAATCCGGAACGCGAAACGCTGGCCGGGCTGACGCAGGGCATCGAGCGCCGGCTGCAGGACATGGCCCGGCTTGCCTATGAAGCGCAGCGCTCGATCGCCGACTAGGCCGGAACAGCCCTGCCCGCCTTGTGCTTCCTGCGGCGCAGCGCGACGCGGACCACGTAAAGCAGGATCATCGCAACGGTCGCCAGCATCAGCGCGCTCTGCGTCATGCCGGTGGTCGCCGTGCCGAAGCGCGGATAGCCATCGACAATCGTGAAAGCGAAGGGACGCAGGGCGCTGATCCGGACAAACATTTCGTTCGCGAGCCCGCCGAGCAAAATATAATAGCTGAGCGCCATCGTGATCGGGTGTGTGTAGGCCCATACCCCGTGACGTTGCCGCGTGGAAGCGAACCAGCCGATCAGCGTGAGTATGGTTGAGGCGATCGCGAGCCAGTGGAAGAAGCCGAACACGCCCGCACCGAATTTCATGTTTATGAAGTCGATGTCGAAATCGTAGATGGCGAACACCAGCACGTTCGCGACGATCATCGACCAGACATAAATATCGCCACGCAGGCGATGCCAGCGGCCGCGATCGAACATCACCGAGTTCCAGCCGCCGGCGACCAGCGCCGCGATGCAGGCAAGCGAATGCAACCAGCCCAGAAGGCCGACATCTTCGAGATGCATGTTGGAAGTATCCTTCTCTTATCTCTTCTTTTGCGGCAGCCTGTGTTCAGGTCTCGCCGATGATGCCGCGGAGAAAGGCGACATAATCCTCGAAGGCCCTCCGCCCTGCGCGCGTCAGCTTTGCGCGTGTGCGTGGCCGGTTGTGATGGAAATCCTTCTGCACCTCGATATAGCCGGCCTGTTCGAGCGAGCTGATGTGTGCCCCGAGATTTCCCTCTGTGGCACCGGAGAGCGCCTTGAGCCGCACAAATTCGAGCAGGTCGCGGTCAGGCAATGCCTTCAGCGCAGACATGATCTTGAGCCGAACGGGCTGGTGAATGATGGGATCTGGCTGGTCGGTCATGATCCGGCGTTCCGCATCCACAGGCCGCCCACGATCAGGCCACCGCCGCCGACAGCCGCCATCCAGTAGCGGAAGTACTCCGGCAGCATGAAATAGCCGAGCGTGGTCAATCCGATCAACGCAAGGCCAAGCGGCATCATGCGCCAAGCCTTCGTCCAGATGCCGATGAAGGCGTAATAGACGCCGACCGCCAGCGGGATGAGCGCGCTCATCTGGTTGTAGTCGAGCGGCGACATCACGGCGACAAGCGCTGTGTTGAATATTCCGATGACGGCGAACGATGCGCCATAGCGCCAGCCGAACTCCGCCGTGCGCGCGTTCGGTGCGCGGCGCGCGAGAAGAATGCTGCCAACAACGCCCACTACGATAAGCGGCATCCACACGATCGACATTTCCTGGAACGCGGCGCTGACGGTGTAGCCGATCACCCAGATCACGCCCCACAGGATGAGGTATGGCGAAGAGACGCGATGATACTGGGAGGCCGCGGTGCGGTTTTCCGTCTTCTCGATGTCGTTGAGCGCACTTTGCGCTTCGGCTGGGGTCAGTGACATGTAGCGGCCTCCTCAGTTTCAGAGAACTCTATTGCATAGAGTATTCTGTGTCAATTCCCATCGTTTATGGCTCTTTCTGAACGTTTGAAGCGGTCTCCGCGGGGAAACGAGATCAGGTAGATGGCGTGAATGTGCGCACGAGAGCGGCGTTTCCGGTTGAGCGGCGAGGTTGCGCCAGTAAGGTCGCGCGATGAATTTCGGGAGACGGACGATGCGTTGGAAATACATGGCGACGGCGTCGCTGCTTGCACTGACGGTTGCGGCATGCGGGCCTGCGGAGGATCTGACGACGGTTCCTGCGGCGGTCTATGATGAAGCGACGACGGCGCAGCTGACGTCTAACCCCCTCCTCGCGGAATGGGCCGGCCCGAATGGCGGGCAGCCCGCTTTCGACAAGATGGACCTCGCGCAGCTGAAGCCCGCGATGGAAGCGGGAATGGCGGCAAGCCTCGCCGAGATCGACGCGATTGCGAACAATCCCGCGAAGGCGTCGTTCGAAAACACTATCCTCGCCATGGAACGGGCGGGCAAACCGTTCGACCGGACGATGACCTATTACAGCATCTGGGGCTCCAACCTGTCCACGCCGGACTTCCGGGCGATCCAGACGGAAATGGCGCCGAAGCTTTCGGAGTATCAGTCGAAGATTACGCAGAACGCTGCGCTGTTTGCACGTATCAAGGCTCTGCACGACGACGCGGCAAACCTGAAGCTGACGCCGCATCAGGCTCGGCTGCTGAAGCTGGTCTATGACCGCTTCCAGCTGAACGGCGCGGAGCTGACGGGCGAGAAGCGCGAGCGTTATGCCGCGATCAATGCCGAGCTGGCGGAGCTGCACACGAAATTCTCGAACAACCTGCTGGCCGATGAAGAGGGCTGGGTCACTTACCTGACGCCGAAGCAGCTTGGCGGCCTGCCCGCCTCGTTCGTGGCGTCGTCAAAGGCGGCGGCTGACGAGCTGGGCAAGCCGGGGCAGTATGCAATCACCAATACGCGCTCTTCCATCGACCCTTTCCTGACCTATTCGACCGAACGGGCCCTTCGCGAACAGGTCTGGCGCAATTTCTACAGCCGGGGCGATAATGGCGACGCGCATGACAACAATGCTGTGATCGCGCAGATCCTGAAGCTGCGGCATGAGCGGGTGCAGCTGCTGGGATATGCGACCTACGCCGACTGGCAGCTGCAGGACAACATGGCGAAATCGCCTGCCGAGGCGACTGCGCTGATGGAAGCCGTGTGGGCGCCGGCCGTTGTGCGCGCGAAGGAAGAGATCGCCGACATGCAGGCGCATGCAGCTTCCGAGGGTGCGAAGATCACGATCGAGCCTTGGGACTATCGCTTCTATGCGGAGAAGGTACGCAAGGCGAAATACGATCTCGATGGCGAGCAGCAGAAGCCGTACCTGCAGCTGGATAAACTGCGCGAGGCTATGTTCTATGTGGCGGGAGAGCTGTTCGGCTTTGCCTTTGCGCCTGCGCCAGAGACGATCCCGGTCTTCCATCCTGACGTGAAGATCTGGGAGGTGACGGACAAGACGTCGGGCAAGCATGTTGGTTACTGGTATCTCGATCCCTATGCGCGGCAGGGAAAGCGCTCGGGGGCGTGGGCTTCAGGCTATCGTTCGTATTCGACGTTCGAGGGGCCGGTGACCACGCTGGTGTCGAACAACTCCAATTTCGTGAAGCCGGCGCCGGGCGAGCCGTTGCTGATTTCCTATGACGATGCCGAGACGTTCTTCCACGAGTTCGGCCATGCGCTGCATGGGCTTTCATCGAGTGTCGAATACCCGACGCTGAATGGCGGCGTGCGGGATTACACCGAGTTCCACTCGCAGCTGCTGGAGCGCTGGCTACTGACGGACCAGGTGGTGGACAAGTATTTCCGCCACTACCAGACGGGCGAGCCGATGCCGAAAGAGCTGATCGACAAGATCAACAAGGCGGCCACGTTCAACCAGGGCTTCCAGACGGTGGAGTTCCTGGGGTCTGCGATCATGGACATGCGCTATCACACGGTTGATCCGACAAACCTTGATCCGAGGGCGTTCGAGAAGGACGAGCTGGCGAAACTCGGGATGCCGAAGGAAATTCCCATGCGCCACAGGTCGACGCAGTTCGGGCATATCTTCTCAAGCGAGGGATATGCGGCCGGGTATTACGGCTATCTCTGGGCCGACGTTCTGACGTCGGATGCGGCGGAGGCATTCCGCGAAGCGCCGGGCGGTTTCTATGACAAGGAGGTCGGCAAGAGACTGGTGGCCGACCTGTTCACGGTGCGCAACGCGGTTGATCCGAATGAGGCCTATCGGGCCTTCCGCGGACGCGATGCGACGCGGGATGCGTTGCTAAGAGACAGGGGCTTCCCGGTCCCGGCCAAGTAGGTCAGGAGCAGAGTTCGAGGATTTCGACGATGTCGTCCGCGCTCCTGATGGGGCGCGGGTTGGTGCGGATCGAACGGTCGTGCATCGTGTGTTCGGCGATCGCGCGGAAGTGCGAGGCGCCGATCAGGAGTTCCGACAGGCGCCATGGCAGGCCGAGAGTCTTGACCAGATCGCGCACCACATCCGCAGCGGGAAGCGCGCGCTTGCCCATCAGGCGCGACACGAGCGTCTGACGATCGATGCTGTAGTCGCGGTTCCAGCTCAGGGTTGCGTGGAGCGTGATGCAGGAGGTGATGCCGTGCGGAACGCCGTAAGAGCCGCCGAGCGTATGGCCGATGGCGTGACTGGCGCCCATTCCCCTGCCCGATGCAGCGCCGGAAATGGCGAGCCACATGCCATGCTGGCAGTTGGCGCGGGCTTCGAGATCGGCGGGGTCTTCGTGGGTGGCGGCAAGCCCCTTGGCGAGAAGGCGCAAGCCCTCTGCGGCGACCGCATCGCCCATGGGCACGCGCTCAAGATTGCAGAGCTGTTCGACCGCATGATCGACCGCTTTCATGCCGGTGGAGGACCAGAGACGCTGGGGTGTTTCGAGCGTGACGGCGGGATCGAGGATGACCGCGCGCGGCGCAAAATCGGGGTGCGTGAAGCTTTCCTTGACCCGCTTCTCGCCATCCGTGACGCCGGCGAAGGGCGTGAACTCGGCTGCGGAAAGCGTTGTCGGAATGGCGATCATGCGAACGCCGCTGGGGATCAGCGAAGCGTCCTTTCGATCGTCGCCCCGGCCCATGCGGTAGGGCGAAAGCTGCCGCGTTTCGGTGAAGTCGGCCCAGAGGCAGAGCTGGATGAGCTTGGTCGCGTCGATGACGGAGCCGCCGCCGAGGGCGATAAGAAGATCAGCTTTTGCCTCACGCGCGGCTGCGGCGCCGGCGAGGACGTCGCTGCGAGGCGAGTGTGATGCGATGGCGTCGAATCTGCCGACGCAGAGGGGGCCGAGGTCAGCCGCGAGTTTTGCAGCGAGCGCGTTGCCGAGCGAGCGGGTGGTCAGGATGAAGAGGCGTGAAGCGTTGTAGCGTTTCGCGAGTTCGATCACGGCTTCATGTGCGGGGCGGCCATAGATGACCGCGTCCTGACGTGGAAAGCGATAAGCGCCATGGATCATTTGCGGCCCACTTTCAGCGCGTATTTCTTTTTGCGTTTCTGCGGCGGGCCATGGAACCAGTCGATGACGTAGTCGAAGGCGTCTTCATCATCCACACCCTCCTCTGTGCGGGTCTTGCCGCGGCAAGAGTAGCCGGCGGTATGGACCGCGTTGCGGTCGCCGCTGATGAGGTGGTGCCAAGGGTGGAGATCCTTGCCTTCATGCACCAGACGATAGGCGCATGATTGTGGCAGCCAATCGACGGTGGAGACGACTTCCGGCGTGAGCTTCACGCAGACGGGGACGTATTTCTTGCGATTGGGATAGTCGGAACACTGGCAGGAGTTTCCGTCCAGCAGCTTGCAATGAAGGCCGGTGAAAAAGAGCTTTCCGGAATCCTCGTCCTCGAGTTTGACGAGGCAGCATTTGGCGCAGCCATCGCACAGCGACTCCCACTCCTCGGGGGTCATCTCGTGCAGCTTCTTGGTTTTCCAGAAGGGCTCGGCGGGCATTGCAGGGGCGTAGCCGACGCAGGCGATTAGGGCAATCGGCGGCGGATCAGCGCCAGACAAGCGTTCGTGTTCTCGCGGGTGGCGAGTTGGGGTGGTTTTGGGTTTTAGTGCGGCTTTCCAGGTGGCCGTGTTTTGGGTGTGGCGATGGGATTTCCATCGCTCTTGCCGACGCAAGCCGGGAGCCATTGAGGGGCTGTCGTGCTGTCGCAATAAGCCCCGGATAGCGCTGCGCGTTTCCGGGATGACAAGCGGTGGGTTTGGCCGCGGGGTTCCGGCTCGCGCGCTGCGCGTGTGTCAGGAACAACAGTGGCGTCTGCGGCTTTCGCCTGCGATCTCAGAACGGGTCCTTGAGAATGTCCTGCCACTCGGGGTGCTTGCGGAGTGTTGAGTTGGTGAAGGGACAGAGGGGAATTACCTTCAGGTCGCGGGCGCGGACGTCCATCACCATGTATTCAACGAGCGCCTTGCCGACGCCCATACCGCCGAGTTCGTCGGGCACGCCCGTGTGGTCGATGATGAGAATCTTCTCGCCCGCTTTCGAGAACGTCATCTCGGCTTCAGGCTTGCCCGCGATGCGCGCGACGTAGCGGCCGCCGGTTGGCTTGTCCTCGCGCGTGATGACGACGCTGGATTTTGGAATCTCGACCATGACCTGCTCCTAACTCACGCTGCGGAAGCATCGTCATTCAGCGAGCCGCAGAGAGCAAGCGCCGAGGAAAATGCAGATCGAAATGGTTGAGGTGTGGATATGTTGTCGCACACGCGAAACACGCCGGACTTAATCGCCTCGCAAAATCGCGCGCGAATCCAGAGCCCATGAGTGAACGTCCCATCCTGTGACGCACACGCGATAGCGAGAGGCGTTAATATTGAGGCTCTATTCATTTACGTCTTCAGCAGGACTTCACCAGAGCCACGTATTCTTTCACCATCGAACGAATACTTCGATTGGAGTTGGGAAATGACGACGGGTTGGGGAGAGGCGCAAAGTCGCGCCGAACACTCGGAAGCAAGCGGCGCGCATGCGCCGGCGCGCACCGAAACGGCGGACACCGCCGGATCTGCTTCAAATGCGTTCGCCAGCCTCCCCGCTTCAAGCGGAGCTGAAGGTCTGCTTTCGCAGCCACCCGAGTGGCCTGAAAAAGCGATCTACGTTTACATCTGACGACTGCTGAAAATCGACATGACGGAAGCCGGCCGCGCCATCGCGCTGCATGCGAGCGGCTGTCTTCGCGCGTGTCGTGACGGCCTGGCCGTGGACTGAACCGGGGGGACGAATATGGGCGGAAACAGTTTGAACACGCACAAAAAGCTCGTCTGGCGCGAGGCCGGAGGCGGGCGCGAAACCCTAGCGGACAAGCAATCATGCCGGGCGGCCCGAGTATTCCGAAAGTATAAATTTCTTTTGTGTACTACTAGCACTCTTATTAGGAAACGCCCGATGCCGAACGCATCCTCGCTACTGTACAGCCTGGCCATCGGCGCAGTCATTTGCGTCGGGGACGCCTCCGCGACGACGCCGGCGGGCGAGATGATCGAGAACAGCGCGAGCGTGCGCTTCGCGATGGATGGCGCGACCCGCACAGTGACCAGCAATACAGTGCGCACACGCGTGGCCGAACTGGTGAGCTTCGAGGTTGGCGTGGTGACGCCGATGCTGGGCGGCGTGCTGGCGGGCGAGCAGCACGTCCACGCGATCGACATTACCAATACTGGCAATGGCAACGAGTGCTTCGCGGTTTCGCAAGCGCACAGCACCGACGTGCGCGAGCCTGTGGAACTGGTGGCGCTGTACGTCGACAGCGATGGCGATGGCGCGCTTGATGAAACGGGCGATGACGCGCTTGGCATTGGCGATTGCGGTCCGCCAGTTTCGCCGGGCCGTAACATGCGCGTGTTCGCGATCGGGCGGATGCCTGGCACAAGCTCCGCCGCGCGCGCGGAGCTGGCGCTGTGGGTGACGCCGTCGGAAGGCGGGCCGGCTTATGGCTCCGTGTTGCCGGGCCGCGGCGACGACACAAGCGACTTGGTGATCGGCTTCGACGCGGAGCGCAGTTCGGCCCGCATGTGGACGCAAGCTTCGCGGCTTGTCGTGTCGCTGACCAAGTCGCAGCTGGTTTCAGGCCGCGAGCAATCGAATGCGACGACTGGAGATATCATCACCTACTCGCTCCTTCTGAAGGCGAGCGGCGAAGGCATGGTGGCTGGCGCGCAAGTGAGCGACCCCCTGCCCCCCGGGCTTTCCTATCTTGCCGGGTCACTGACGCTCGATGGAGTCGCCCTGAGCGATGACGCCGACACGGATGCAGGCCAATCGGCTGGCAGCGTCGTTGCGGTCCGCCTGCCAGACATCGCTGCCCCTTTTGAACGCACCATCACCTTCCAGGCGGTTGTCCGCCCGCAATCGTCCTGAACGGAGACAGAGCCATGAGACTTTTCATTGTCGCAATCGCCGCGCTTGGCCTCGCCGCCCCCGCTTTCGCCAATGGCGTCACGCTGGAGTCGTCGGTGCGCGAGGAGATCGTGACCGTCGACGCCAAGGGCCGGCAGACGGTGACGCTGACTGAGCCGACAGCTGTGGCGCCGGGCGATGTAGTGGTGATCCGCATTGCCTACGAGAACACCAGCGCGGAGCCAGTTGCGGATGTGGTGATCTCCAACCCGGTGCCCGAGCACCTTCGCTTCATGGGCGTGCGCGAGGGCGCGGGCATGGTCTCTGTGGATGGCGGCGCGACGTTTGGCGCGCTGGTCGATCTCAAGATCAGGGAAGCTGACCAGACCAGCCGCCCGGCGACGGCAGCGGACGTGACGCATGTGCGCTGGCGCTTCCAGCAGCCTCTGGCGCCGGGCGCCACGGGAGCCGTGGCCTTCGCCGCGCGCCTCGACTGATCACACACAGACACAGACCAGCAGGATTCATTCCGATGTTCCCGAACGAGCGCATACTTCGCCTGATGGCCTTCACCGCGATCTCTGCGGTGCTGGCGGGCACGGCCTGGGCCAACGGCACGACCGCCGGCCAGACCATCAACAACACAGCCACCATCGGATATTCGGTGGGTGGCGTTCAGCAGCCGGACGTCAACTCGAACCAGGCTTCGTTCGTGGTCGACATGCTGGTGAACCTGTCGGTGGCGGAACTTGGCGGGTCGGCGACGGTGGTTGTGCCCGGCGCTACGGGACAGGTGACGACATTCACCGTGACCAACACGTCGAACGCCGTGCTGGACTTCCGCTTGCTGCCATCGCAATCGGCGGACGGCGCGACGACAAAGTTCGGCGGCACGGATGCAGGCACGGCGACCAATGTGCATGCCTATGTCGACAATGGCGACAACGTCTTCAACGCGGCTGACGACACGGCAATCTACATCGACCAACTGGCGGCGGACGGTTCGATCAAGGTGTTCCTCGTTGCGGACATGCCGTTCGGCGTCGCCAATGGCGGCGCGATCGGTATTACGTTGACGGCGTTTGCGGCGTCGGCGGCGAATGCCGCGCAGATGGGATCAGACCTAGTGTCGACGCCGGGGGCCGATACGCCGGGAGCAATGGACATCGTGTTCGGTGATGCGGCGGGCGCATCCGACTCCTCGCGCGACGGGAGCTATAGCGACAGCGACGAGTATCGCGTCGCTTCGGCGACGATGAGCATTACCAAGCAGGCGCGTGTGATCAGCGATCCGGTGAACGGGACAACCAATCCGCGTTCGGTGCCGGGCGCGATCATCGAGTACTGCATCGTGATGCAGAATTCCGGGTCGGTTTCGGCGACCACGCTGCAGATCAGCGACAACGTGCCGACGCATACGACGTTTGTCTCCGGGTCGATCCGCTCGGCGGGCACGGTGACGTCGGGCTCATGCAATGCTGATGGCGCGATCGAGGATGATGACGCCAGCGATTCCGGCGAGCCGGATACAGCTGTGGGTTCGTATTCCACCGGGCTGGTGGCTGTGACGCTGGCGGCGGTGGCGGCGGGCGAGACGCGCACGGCGCTGTTCCGCGCGACAATCGACTAACGGGAACGGGCGGTCGCTTGCACCATGCACTCGGCGTTCGCCACATTTTGCAGGACGACGCTGTGCGGCCTCCTCACGCTTGCCGTGTTATCCGCTACGGCAGGCGCGCAGGAGATCCGCAACGTTGCGCGCGTGACGTTCGAGGATGATGGCGCGCCGGTTACGGTGGGGTCGAATGCGGCGGTGCTGTCGCGTGTGCCATATCATCTCTTCCGCGCCACTGGCTTCATCTTCAATGCGAAGACCGGCGAAGCTGTCGATGGCGTGGAAGTCCGTCTGCTCGACAGCAATGACGTGGCTGTGCAATCGGCGATGTCGGGACCAGCACAGAGGCGGGCAGGCTTTGCGCGGGTGTCCCTGGCTGCTGCGCCGCAGGCAGGAGAGTTCAGGTTTCAGCCCGTGCAGCAGGGGGCGTATCGGCTTGGCTTCGTGCTGCCGGACGGCTGGCGCCTGGCTATTGGCGCCACGCAGGCGTCGGTGAGTGGCTTCCGGGGGCCGGATGGGCGGCCGGTTCTGCTGGAGCCGGGATCGTATGGGCGGCAGTTCTCGGTCGCGTATGATGGCGAGGTCGCCATCGATGTGCCAATCGAGCCGGACCTGCCGCAACTGCGCGTGGAGATGACCGCGCTGGCCAGTGAAGTCTCCGAGGGAGACGCGCTTGGCTATACGGTGACGATCGCTAACGACGAGGCGGCTGGCCCGGTGCGGGACGGAGTTCTGACCATCAGCCTGCCGCGTGGCTTCCGATATGCGGCGCGCACCCTTGCCGCCGACAACGGGCAGCAGAGCGATCCAATGATCTCGGGCGATGGCGAGACGCTTCGGGTCGAGCTGGATGACATTCCCGCCGGCGAGACAGCGACGGTGACTTATCGGGTGCGGGTGACGTCGAATGTGCGCCTGGGCGATGCGACGAGCACGGCGTTTGTCGCGACCAGCATGGACTATGCGAGTGGAATGGCAGTTGCGCGGGTGAAGGTGCGTAGCGCCTTTCTTGAAGAGCGCGTCACGATCATGGGCCGCGTCGAAGCCGGCGTTTGTGGCGCGGGCGAGCGTATGGGCCTGCCCGGCGTTCGGGTTGTGCTGGAGACCGGCGCGTGGGCGCTGACGGATCGCGAGGGGCTGTACCATTTCGAGGGCGTGCAGCCGGGCGTTCACGTTGCGCAGGTGGATGTTGCGAGCCTGCCAAAAGGCGCGAAGCCGATCCTGTGCGACGACGATGTACGCAAGGCCGGTTCCGCGATTTCGCATTTCATTGATGCGGCTGGCGGCGATGTCGTGCAGGCGAACTTCCTGGTGTCGCGGCCGGATGCTGTTGAGACCGTTGCAACGGCTGAAGCCAAAACCGCGCCGGTTGATCTGTTCGCCGGGCAGTCGCCGGGGACGGATTGGGTTTTGCCCACGGTTGACGCCAACCCCAACGCCCCTGCCCTGCATATCGCGATCAAGCATGCGCCGGGCGCGAAGATCGAGCTGCGGGTGAACGGCGAACCGGCCCCAGCGGTCACGTTCGAAGGGGCTGCGGGATCGAAGGATGGCTGGATCGAGATCAGCCAATGGCGCGGCGTCGTGCTGAAGGAGGGCGACAACGCGCTGGACGCCATCGTCACCAGCAAGACGGGCGACGTGACCAGGTTGAGCCGCAAGGTTCACTATGCCAACACGCCATCACGCCCGGTGCTGGTGAAGGAACAATCCAGACTGACGGCCGATGGCGCGACGCGGCCGATGATCGCCGTGCGCATTCTCGACGCGGCGGGCAAGCCGGTGCGCAAGGGCATGACGGGCGGCGTGCGCGTTGGCCAGCCCTACAAGCTGGCGTCCGAGAGTGCCGCGCAGCAACAGCGCCAGTTGGCGGGCACGGAGCGCGCGGCGCCCGTCTATCGCGTGACGACGGATGACGGCCTTGCCCTGATCGAACTTGAGCCGACCACGTCGGCTGGCTGGGTGGACCTGGCGTTCGAGTTTCCCGCCGCCATGCGCGCGCGTTCGGAGCCGGTACGTGCGTGGCTTTCGGCTTCGCGCGAAGACTGGATGGTTGTGGGTTATGCGGCCGGCACGACGGGCTTCAACACGCTTGCAAGCAACTCGGAAGCGTTGCGCGATACCGACCATGACACAGACTTCACCGAGGGCCAGACAGCCTTCTACGCCAAGGGCCGCGTTCTGGGCCGCTGGTTGCTGACGCTGGCCTATGACAGCGGCAAGAAGACGGATGACGCTTCCCTGCTCTCGGCTATCGACCCGGACCAGTACTATTCGCTGTATGGCGACGCCAGCTCGGTCGGCTACGACGCGGCGAGTTCCGAGAAGCTCTATCTGCGCCTCGAGACCGACCAGTTCTATGCGATGTTCGGTGACTTCGAGACGGGCTTCGGCGATACGCAGCTGGCACGCTTCAGCCGTACGATGACGGGCGTGAAGGTTGAGAGCGCGGGACGGACGATGACGTTCTCCGCGTTCGCCACTGAAACGGCGCAGCGCAATGTACGAGACGAGCTGGCAGGCAATGGCCTGTCGGGCCCCTACCAGCTTTCCAACCTGTCGATCATTTCGAACACCGACCAGATCCGCATCGAGACGCGCGACCGCTATCGTTCCGAGAAGGTGCTGTCTGTGAAGGCGCTGAGCCGTCACATCGACTACGAGATCAACTATGCTGCTGCGAGCATCACCTTCCGCGAGCCGGTTCTGAGCAAGGACGCGGATTTCAATCCGGTCTTCGTCGTGGCGGAGTACGAGACGCAGGGCGTCGCGGAGAAGGAACTGACTGCAGGCGGGCGCGTCACAGCCTTGCTGTTCGACGAACAGGTGAAGGTTGGCGCGACGATCATTTCACGCCGTGAAGATGGTGCGCTGGAACAGCTGGGCGCGGTGGATGCCGTTGTGCGGCTTGGCGAGACCGCTTCGCTGCGGGTTGAGGCCGGCAGCTCGACCGGCGGCGTCGCCTATCTCGCGGAGGTGCAGCACGCCACCGATACGATCGAAGCAGTTGTCTATTTTCGCCAGCAAGCGGCGGAGTATGGGTTGGGCCAGTCTCCGCTCGGTCAGGGTGGCGTGAAAAAGATGGGAATTGATGTGCGCCAGAAGACCGGCGCCGAATGGAGCCTGGTCGGGTCCGCCTACAAGGAAAGCTCGATGCGCGATGCTTCCGAGCGTGTGTATGGCGATATCCGGGTTGAACATCGCAGCGAAGGCCGCACAGTGTTTGGCGGCGCGCGGCATGTGGCCGACCGTGGCGCCACGGGCGCGCGCGCCACAACGCAGGCGCTTATGGCGGGCGTTACACAATCCCTTCTGGACAACACGCTGGATGTGACGGCTTCGACCGACCTTGTCGTGGGCGGTGATCAAACGACCAGCTATCCGACCCGCCATCGTATTGGCGCGCGTTACCAGATTTTCGATGGCCTCAGGCTGATCGCCTCGCATGAGATGACGCCGGGCGACGGGCCGGGGGGCAGCGCTTCGCAGGTTGGCTTCGAAGTGGAGCCATGGGCAGGCGGGCGCTTTGGATCGACGCTCAACCAGTCGAAGGTTGGCGAGGCCGGTTCGCGCACGTTTGCGCAGTATGGCATGAGCCAGTCCTTGCCGATCGGCGCCCGCTGGACGGTGGATGCTTCATTCGATGGCGCGCGCCCGGTGAATGAAGAGGACAACGTGGCGCCATCGGCTTCTACGCCGAGCTTTGCCAGTATGGGGGCGCAGCAGCGTTTCTCGGCGCTGACGGGTGGCGCGACCTATCGCGATGAGACGTGGTCGTGGAACACGCGGCTAGAGTATCGCGACAGCGATGCGGATGACCGGATCGGCATCGTTTCCAATGCGTTGCGGCAGGTGAGCGACACGACCTCGGTGGCTATGGCCCTGCGGGTTTATCGCCAGACCGACGCGGCGGGCTATGCCAGTGACATGGCGGAGGGCCGCCTTGGCGGACAACACCACCCGGCCGGCGGCGACTGGATCGTGCTCGACAAGGCAGTGATGCGCTATGAGGCCGACGACAAGAAGGCGATGAAATCGATGCGCCTCGTGAACGATATCGCGGTGAGCTATGACGCCGGCGAAGCCAACCCGTGGCGAGGCGGCGCCCATTACGGCGCGAAGTATGTCACCGAGAAAGCCGCCAGCGACGATGCTGACGGGTTCGTTCATGTGATCGGCGTTGATGTGGCGCGGCGCGTGACGCCCGCCGTGGACATCGGCGTTCGCGTGGACGCCCGGCAGGCGCGGGGCTTCGAAACGGCCTATTCAGCGGGACCCGCCATCGGCTGGACACCCGTTGCGAACACCTGGGTAAGTGTTGGCTATAACATTGTCGGCTTCCATGATCGGGATTTCGAGGAAGCACGTTATACACGGCAAGGCGCCTACTTCACTTTCCGCATCAAGTTCGACCAGACATCGCTGTCGCATCTTTCGGACCTTGTTGGGTAGATGAGCATGAATGCCTGTATCCGCCTGATCGCGGCCGCCCTGCTCTCGCTGCACGCCCTGACGGGCGCCGCGTTCGCGACGAATGTATGTGCGACGCCCGGGCGCGACCTTTCCATCACGGTGACGGGGGTGGTGAACACCTACTGGAGTTCCACGGCGAGTGTTTCGGCGGGCGCAACATCGATCGTGCTCGGATCATCGACGGGCGGGGCGACGCCGATCGCGAGCGGCGATCTTGTGCTGATCATCCAGATGCAGGACGCACAGTTCAACAGCGCCAACTCGAGCAGCTATGGAGATGGGGTGGCGGGTGGAGCGGCAACGGGATTTACCGCGCTCAACCAGAGCGGGGTTTATGAGTTTGCGCGGGCGACCAATGGCGTGGCGACGACCGGGGGAACCCTTCAGCTGGCCACGGCTTCGGGCGGGCTGTTGAACAGCTATGCGCATGCGAATGCGGACCTGATCGGCGGACGCGGACAGCGGCGCTATCAGGTTATCCGCGTGCCGCAGTATGCGAATGCGACACTGGGCGCGAGCCTGACGGCGGCGGCGTGGGATGGCTCGCGCGGCGGCGTGCTGGCGATCGATGTGGCGGGGCGGCTGGATCTGGCCGGGAACAAGGCTGACGTGACCGGGCTGGGCTTTCGCGGGGGCGGCGGGCGCAAGCTGACGCTTGGCCTTGCGGTGTTGACCGACATTGCTTCGGGGTCGCTGCTATCGACCAACGGCTCGAAGGGCGAAGGCATTGTGGGCACGCCGGAGTTTGCGACAAGCCTGCTGGGCATCATCGTCGACCTGCTGAGCGACACCCTCCCCGGTGGAAGCAGCGCGCGCGGCGCGCCGGGCAATGCCGGCGGCGGCGGCATGGACGGACCGCTGGCGATACTTGGCAACACCATCCGCAACAGTGGCGGCGGCGGCGGCAGCGGCTATGGCGGGGGCGGCAATGGCGGACATGCTACCTGCGCAGCGGCGCCCGCCTGCGGGGCCAGCGCGCAGAATGGCGGCTTTGGCGGCGTTGGTGTGACGGCGATGGCGTCGACGCGTGTGCTGCTGGGCGGCGGCGGCGGCGCGGGGGCCAGCGATGATGGCTCCGGCCTTTCGGGCACGGGCGTTGCGTCGAGCGGCGCGCCGGGCGGCGGCGTTGTGATCATCCGTGCGGGCGTGGTCGCGGGCACGGGCGGATTCATTGCCGATGGCGGCGCAGCGAACAACAGCGTGGTCAATGACGGGTCGGGCGGCGGCGGGGGCGGCGGTGCAATTCTGCTGTGGGCGCGTCAGCTGGAAGCGGGCGCAAGCCTGAGTGCGTTCGCGCGCGGCGGCAGAGGCGGCAGCAATACGGGAGGGGGCACCGCGCACGGACCGGGCGGCGGTGGTGGTGGCGGATATATCGCGAGCGCGGTGGCGGCGACGCTGGATGTGTCTGGCGGATCGAATGGCACGACCGTGAACGGCGGCGCGTTCGGCACGGCTTATGGCGCGACTAGCGGCGTGCTGGGCTCGAGCGCGGCAGGGCTCGGCGTGGGATTGAGCCTTACGGGCGTGTTCTCTGGTTCGGACTGTGCGCCGGTTCTGGAGAAGCTGTTCGAGACGACCAAGATCACGCTGGGCTTCAAGACACGTCTGAAGGTGACGATCCGGAACTACAATGCGTCTGCGTCGCTGACGGGCACCGGCTTCACCGATACCTATCCGGCAGGCATGGTGAATGCGCCGGTTCCGAATATCGCGACGACGTGTACAGGAACGGTGACCGCGGCGGCGGGAACGAACACGTTGCAGCTGGTGAGTGCGACTATTGCGGCGGCGGCATCGTGCAGCGTGTGGGTGGACGTCACGCCAAATCAGGCAGGGACCTTCCTCAACAGCATAAGTGCGGGCGGACTCGTCGGTACGCTTGTCGATACGACGGTGACGTCGCTGTTCAAGGCGGAAGGGAGCTGCGATGTCATCCCACCGCTCACGGCGACCAAGACGGCTGTGACGATATCGGACCCGCAGAACGGCACGACCAATCCGAAGGCTGTTCCTGGCGCGGTGGTCGAGTACGCGATCGAGGTACGCAACCCGACAGGCGAGGCGGCGGGCGCGATGGCGCTGACGGATGCGATACCGGCCAACTCAAGCCTTGTGGTTTCGGATATCGGGGTCGGCGGCTCCGGCCCGATCTCGATCACGCAGGGGACGCCGTCGAGCACGCTGACTTACACGTTCACCTCGCTGGCTAGCCTGACAGACAGCTTTGATTTCTCGAACGACAATGGCGTGACATGGACCTATGTGCCTGTGGCCGGCGCGGGCGGCGCTGATGCGAACGTCACGACGATCAGGGCGAGGCTGACCGGCAC
>ERZ795044.680-NODE-680-length-31804-cov-7.411037_pt1 | contig 31804 bp, 30 predicted proteins | sample MGYA00375128_ERZ795044 | MGnify/ENA primary metagenome ERZ795044 (study PRJEB30173, sample SAMN05720213) | anaerobic digester metagenome | isolation source: active sludge of municipal wastewater-treating anaerobic digesters | place: USA | collected 2014-12-22 ...
CCGCCGCCTCAGCGCGCCCCAGTTCCTCGCTCGCGGCGCGCAGGTGCGAGATCCCCTCCTCGAACAGCGCGAGCGCGCGTTCGAGCGGAATCTCTGCCCCGTTCATCTCGTCGACGATCGCCTCGAGTCGCTCGAGCGCCTGTTCAAACGTTGCCATCATCCCTGCCCATCGGTGGGGTCCTCGATTCGTCGCACCGTCTCCACGCGTGTCTCGGCCGCCCCATCGCGCAACCGCAGGTGAAGGGGATCGCCCGGCGCGATCGCCGACACGGAGGTCACCACGCGCCCCGCGGGCGACGTCGCCACCACGTACCCGCGCGCCATGGTCGCCAGCGGTGAGAGCGCGTGCAGCTGTCCGCTCAGGCGCCCGAGTTGCAGCCGGCGGCGTTCCACCAGGCGACGCGCCCCCTGGCCCCCCTGCCGCGCCGCCTGCTCCAGTCGCCGTCGTCCGCCGCGGATCGCATCGGCGGCGCCACCTTGCAGCTGTCGGCCAAGGGTCGCCACCGTGCGTTGCAGGTCGGCCAGGACCGGGACGGCGTGCTCGGCCGCGACCGACGGAGTGGGGGCCCGCCAGTCGGCCACCAGGTCGCAGATCGAGATGTCGACCTCATGCCCCACCGCCGCAATGATGGGGATCGGGCAGGAGGCGACCTTGCGCGCCAGCTGCTCGTCGTTAAACGCCCACAGATCCTCGCGCGAGCCGCCGCCGCGCCCAATGATCGCCAGGTCGGCTCCGCCCCACGACGCCAAGCGATCGAGCGCCGCGCATAACGAGGCCGGCGCCCCCTCGCCCTGCACCGCCGCCGGGATCAGCACGAGTTCCACCAGGCGATTGCGCCGCCGCGTCACCGCGATGATGTCGTGCAACGCGGCGCCGTCGGCGCTGGTGATCACGGCGATGCGCCGCGGGAAGAACGGGAGCGCGCGCTTGCGCGCCGGATCGAGCAGCCCGTCGCGCTCGAGCCGCGCGCGCGTGAGCTCGAACGCCTTGCGCCAGAGGCCGTCCCCCACCGCGTCCATCGTCTTCACGGTGAACTGCAGGTCCCCGCGTGCGGCATACAGCGAGACCTGCCCCAGCGCGACGACGGTCATCCCCTCGTCCGGCGGCGCCGGGATGCGCCGCGTGTCGCGCGACCAGACCACGCAGCGCAACGAGGCCTCCTCGTCGCGAAGCGAGAAATACCAGTGCCCGTTGCGATGCTGCTTGAAGTCGCTCACCTCGCCGCGCACCCAGAGCGGCGGGAACGCCCCTTCCAGGACGTCCTTCACCGTGCGCGTGAGCGTCGCGACCGAGATGGCAGCCGCCGGACTCTCGCCAGGCGCCGCTTGCAGTTCGGGCTCCGGCAGTCGCTCGGGAGCCATCATCATCCCGCCGTCGTCGCCGAAGGCAAACAGGTCGGGCGCCTCGCGCGGTGGCGTCGACGCGCCTCGCGAGCGACGCGCCGGTGTCACGTGCCGGCCTGTCGCGCCGCCCGTACCGTGTTCTTGAGCAGCATGGCGATGGTCATGGGCCCGACGCCACCCGGGACCGGCGTGATGAGCGACGCCACCTTCGACGCGCTCTCGAAGTGCACGTCACCGGCCAGGCGATAGCCCCGCGCACGCGTCGCATCGTCGACGCGCGAGATCCCCACGTCGATCACCACCGCGCCCGGACGAATCATGTCGCCAGTGATCATCTCCGGCTTGCCTAACGCCGCGATCACGATGTCGGCGCGGCGCGTGTGGAAGCGGAGATCCTTCGTGCGCGAGTGGCAGACCGTCACCGTGCAGTCGGCACCGGCCCCCTGCTGCATGAGCAGCGCGGCCATCGGCTTGCCGACGATGTTGCTGCGCCCGACGATGACGACCTCCTTCCCCTTGGTCTCCACGCCGTAGCGGACGAGCAACTCCTGCACCCCAGCCGGTGTGCACGGCGCGAAACCGTCCTTCTCGCCGATGAGCAGCTTGCCCACGTTCACCGGGTGAAAGCCATCCACGTCCTTCTCGGGGAGGATGCGTCGCACGACGGTGTTGGCGTCCATGTGCCGGGGGAGCGGACTCTGGACGAGAATCCCGTGCACCGTGGCATCGGCGTTGAGGCGGTCGATGAGCGCTTCGAGTTCGGGCTGCGGCGTGTCGGCGGGGAGACGAATCGTCTCGCCTTTCATCCCGGCCTCGACGCTCGCCTTCTCCTTGGCCGCGACGTACGTCTGGCTCGCCGGATCCTCGCCGACGATCACCACCGTCAGCCCCGGCGTGATACCCCGCGCCTTGAGCTCCGCGACCTCGCGTGCAACGTCCTCGCGTACCGACTTGGCGACCGCCGTCCCGTCGATCTTCTCCCCGACCGACACGGGACCGGCCTCATTAACGAGCGACATCGACCGCCCTCGTCTCGCGGATGATGACCACCTTGATCTGTCCCGGGTATTGCAGCTCGGCCTCGATGCGACGCGCGATCTCGTCGGCCAGCGCCGCCATGCGCGGGTCGTCGACCCCTTCTGGCGTCACCAGCACGCGCAACTCGCGTCCCGCCTGGATGGCGAAGACCTTGTCCACGCCCTTGTAGCTGGAGGCAATCTTCTCGAGCCCTTCGAGTCGTTTCACGTAGGTCTCGAACGCCTCACGGCGAGCACCAGGGCGCGACCCGGAGATCGCATCCGCCGCCTGCACCAGCACCGAGATCTCGCTCTCGTGCGGCACGTCGTCGTGGTGCGCCGCGATCGCGTTGATCACGAGCGGGTGCTCGCCGTACTTGGTCGCGACCTCGACCCCGAGCTGCACGTGCGTCCCCTCGTGCTCGTGCGTGAGGACCTTACCGATGTCGTGCAGGAGCGCGCCACGCTTGGCCATCGCGACGTCCAACCCCAGCTCGGCGGCCATGATCCCGGCCAGGTGCGCGACTTCCTTGGAATGGTCGAGGATGTTCTGTCCGTAGCTCGTGCGCCACTTCATGCGCCCGATGAGCTTGATGATCTCCGGGTGCAGCCCGTGCGTCCCCGTCTCGTACGCCGCCTGCTCGCCGAGTTCGACGATCTGCGTCTCGACTTCCTTGCGCGACTTGGCGACGACCTCTTCGATGCGCCCCGGATGGATGCGCCCGTCGGTCACCAGCTTCTCGAGCGACAGGCGGGCGATCTCGCGGCGAATGGGATCGAAACAGGAGACCACGACCGTATCCGGCGTGTCGTCGATGACCACGTCGACCCCGGTCGCCAGCTCGAAGGCGCGGATGTTCCGCCCTTCGCGTCCGATGATGCGCCCCTTCATCTCGTCGTTCGGGAGCGCCACCGACGACACGGAGATCTCGCTCGTGTGCTCCGACGCGATCCGCTGCACGGCGAGCGCGACGATTTTCTTGGCCTCGCGCTCGGCGTTCTTCTTGGCCGACTCGCGAATCTCGCGCAGCCGGTTGGCGGCGTCGGCTTCGGCTTCGCGCTCGAGACGCGCGATCAACTCGGTCTTGGCTTCGGTCGCCGACATTCCCGCCAGCGTTTCGAGTCGCCGGCGCTCATCGGCGATGAGCTTGTCCAACTCCGACTCGCGCTCGGCGATCGACTTCTCCTTCCGCCCGAGGTCGCTGGCGCGCCGCCCGAGGTCGCGTTCGCGCTGATCGAGCAGGTCGACCTTCTTCTCGAGCTGCGTCTCCCGATCGTCGACGCGACGCTCCTCGCGCTCCACTTCCTCGCGACGATGGCGCGCTTCGACTTCCCACGCCTCGCGCAGCTTGATCAGCTCTTCCTTACCGGCGAGGACCGCGCTTTTGCGCGTCGACTCGGCTTCACGCTCGGCGTCGCCGATGATGCGCTTGGTGAGTTCCTCGGCGGTGCTCTTCGCGGCGCGCTGTGTGTCGCGCTCGGCGCTCTGGCCGGATCGTCGGCCGAAAACAAAAAACGCTGCGGAGGCGACAACGCAGAGCGCGCCAAGCGCAGCGACGAGAATCGTCGAATTCATGTCCATCTATGCTCCACCGCAGCAGCGAGCCGCGAAGTCGAAGGGAAACCGCGGCCGAGAGCGCATGGAGCTCCATCACGATGAGCCTCCGATCCGGCGCCGACGAAGGGCACGGGATGGGAGGCGCTAAGTCGTGCAGGAGCTTCAACCTACGCCTCAGCGGGTCACTCGCCGTCAAGCTACGTGCGAGTCCCGCAATTGGCAATCAGCCGAGCGGGTAGGGTCCCCTAGCCTGCGGCACAGCCCCGGCGCGCGCAGCCCGCCACCCGGCGAACGGCCGTCTCGCCTAGATCGCGGCGTGGTCGCCCGACTCTCCGCGCTTCGCGGGCGGGAGCCAGCGACGGATCTCGTTGGAGAGTGAGTCCATCGCCTCGTCCATCGACGAGGCGGACGAGCGGGCGCGAAAGAGCTCGTCGGTGATCTGCAGCGCGGCCAGGATCGCCGCCTTGTGGTTCTCGACCACCAGCGAGGTGTTGAGGACGCGCTTGATCGATTGGTCGACGTACTGCGCGACCGCGCGCGTGTGCTCGGGCGAGGCGTCCGAGCGGATCGTGTACTCCTCGCCCACGATCACGACCTTCACGAGGTGCTTCTTGTCGCTCATGACCGCCCTCCCCCTCCGGCCCCACTCCCCGACGCCGGGGTGCCCGGGATCGGGCGCCCCTGCTGCTGCCGCAGGAAGTGGACGCGCGCCAGCAGCTGGCGCGTACGCTCGGTCGCGAACACGACGCGCGCCTTGAGATCGGCATTCTCCGCTTCGAGTGTCTTCAACCGTTCGAGACTCGCGGAATCGCCCCCGTGCTGGACCGCCGCCTCGAGCGCTCGCACGCGCGACTCGGCCGCAAGCGCACGACGGCGGAACCCCGCCAGCTCTTCCCCGAGGTGGCGGACGAGCTGCTCGAGCTGGACGAATGCGGGGGACTCAGGCGGTTCGTGGACGGACACCGAGCTCGGTCTCCAAGGTGCGAAGGATCTTCTGCCGACGGCCGTCGACTTCCTTGTCGCGAAGTGTGCGCGTGGCGTCCCGGAAGGTCAATCGCCACGCCACGCTTCGATGCCCGGCTGGGACCCCCGTACCGCGGAACTCGTCGAACAGTTCCAGCCGCTCCAGCAGTTCCCCGGCACTCTTGCGCAGCAGGTGCTCGACTTGCGCGGCCGAGACGCCGTCCGGGACGAGCAACGCCAGGTCGAACTCCGCAGGTGGCGTCGTCGGGAGAGGCTGGTAGGTGACGTGCCCCTTGGCCGGCAGCCGCCCACTCACGCCGGCGCCGTAGTCGTGGCTCCCCGGCGCGGACACGGCGGCATTGGCGAGCCGGCCGAGCGTGATCTCGATACCGAAGGCCTCGGACGCCCAGACCGGCTTGTCGAGCGCCACGACCTCGATCGTTCCGATCTCGCCCCCCTTGGCCGAGATGCGCCACAGCACGGGCGCGCCATCGCCCGCCTCGAGGGCGATGCGCATGCCGGGATAGGCCACCTCGGCCACGCGCTCGCCTAACGCCTTGGCGTCCCAGGCATCGAAGACCTCCCGGGACGCGTCGGTGAAGTGGCCGGGGCGTCGGAGCCCCATGAGGACGAGGCCGACGCGCACCTTCTCCACCGGAAGCTGTCCGGGGCGCGGGGCGAAGGTCGACCCGATCTCGAAGAGGCGCACGTTGCCCTGCATGCGGCTCAGGTTGTACTCGGCGCGCCGGGCCAGCGTCTCGAGGATCGAGGTGCGCAGGTGCGGCTCGTCGTCGGCGAGCGGGTTCTGCACGCGGGCGTGCGTGTCGTCGGCCCCCGCCACGAACGGCAGCGGCCGCACTTCGAACAGCCCCATCCCGACGAGCGCGTCACGCACCCGCCGCCCCGTCACGTGCAACGGGTGATCGGGAACGTTGCCCGGCCGGAACGGGAGCACGTCATCCGGCAGTGCGTCGTAGCCGCGGAGCCGGGCGATCTCCTCGATGAGGTCGACGTCGCGCGACACGTCGTGGCGCCAGGAGGGGGCCACGACGTCGAGCGTCTCGTCGCCGTCGCCGCGGGGGGTGACCCCAAAGCCGATCGACGCGAGGCGCGACCCGATCTCCTCGGCGCTGACCGACGCGCCTAACAAGCGCGCCACGCGCTTCGGGGTGATCGCCACGGGCGCCCCCGCCTCGGGGACGCGTCCCACGTCGATGGCCTGACCGTCGACGGCCCCACCGGCGAGCATCGTGATGAGCTGGGCCGCGATCGACAGGGCGTGCGGCGCGATGGCCGGGTCGATCCCGCGCTCGAATCGGTACGAGGCGTCGGTGCTGAGCCCCAGCGCGCGCCGCGTCTCGCGCACGTGGCGTGGCGTGAAGTACGCGACCTCCAGGAAGAGGTCGGTCGTCGACGCGGTCACCTCGCTGTCGAGCCCCCCCATCACCCCCGCCACCGCCACCGCCCGCTCGGCATCGGCAATCACCGTCATGCGCGGCTCGAGCGTCCGCGACACCCCGTCGAGCGTCACCAGAACCTCGCCGGGATGCGCGCGGCGCACGACCACCGTTTGCCCGGCGAGCCGGCTGAGGTCGAAGGCGTGCATCGGCTGCCCGTAGCCATGCAGCATGTAGTTGGTCACGTCGACCACGTTGGAGATCGAGCGCAATCCGAGCGCGGCGAGGCGCCGCACGAGCCACTCCGGACTGGGCCCCACCGCCACGCCGCGAATGACGACGCCCATGTAGCGTGGGCAGCCATCGGCGTCGTCGAGTTGCACCTGTGCCCCGCCGGAGCCGGCGCGCTGGAGATCGTGCGCGACGGTACCACCGGCCGAGGGGACGCGCCCGTGGACCCCATCGCCGAAGCGGATCGTCCCCGTCTCGCCGTCTACAGTGAACACCTCGTCGGGGTCGCGGACGCGCCCCCCGTGGAGCGCCGCGACCTCGCGCGCCATGCCGTAGTGCGAGAGCAGGTCGGGGCGATTCGCGAGCACGTCGATGTCGTACTGCACGTCGCCGACGGCGACCGCCTCGAGGAACGGCGTCCCGGTGGGGACATCGATGTCGAGGGCGAGAATGCCGTCATGATCCTCGCCGAGGCCGAGTTCGCGCGCCGAGCAGAGCATCCCGCAGGAGACCTCGCCGCGAATCTTCCGGCGCTCGATGAGGATCCCCCCCTTGTTGCCGGTGGGCATGACGGTGCCGACGCGGGCAAAGGGATACATCGCCCCCTCGATCACGTTAGGCGCGCCGCACACGACATCCACCAGCTCCCCGCTCCCGTCATCCACCTTGGTGACCCAGAGGTGGTCGGAGTTGGGGTGGCGCCCGGCGGTGATCACGCGCGCCACGACGATGCTCGCGAGGTCGGCGCGCAGCCGCTCCATCCCGTCGACGGTGGCCACGTGCGCGGTGATGAGCGCGCGCAGCGCGTCGGGGGAGAGCGTGTGCGGGACGAAGGCCCGTAACCATTCGTGCGAGATCAGCATCTGGGGGCGTCAGGCGAACTGTTCGAGGAAGCGGACGTCGGAATCGTAGAGCAGGCGGATGTCGGTGAGCGAAAAGCGCGACATCGCGATGCGCGCCGGTCCCATGCCGAAGGCCCACCCCGAGTACTTCTCGCTGTCGAGCCCGGCCGCCTCGAGCACCGCCGGGTGCACAAGGCCGCACCCCATGATCTCGATCCAACGCGCACCGCGTCCGTCCCCGACGTCGAAGAAGACTTCCATCTGCCCCGACGGTTCGGTGAACGGGAAGTACGACGGGACGAGGCGCGTCGGCGTGCGCTGGCCGTAGAAGGCGCGCGCAAAGTGCGCGAGCGTCGCCTTGAGGTCGGCGAAGGTGATCCCCTCGTCGATCGCCAGCCCCTCCAACTGCGCAAAGGCTGGAGCGTGCGTGGCGTCGAAGAAGTCGCGACGGTACACGTTGCCCGGCGCCAGGACGCGCACCGGCGGCGCGTAGGACTGCAGCGTGCGCACCTGCACCGGCGAGGTGTGCGTGCGCAGCACGCCGCCGTCGGCCAGGTAGAGCGTGTCGTGCATGTCCATCGCCGGATGGTTATCCGGGAAGTTGAGCGCAGTGAAGTTGTACCACGGCGACTCGGCCTCGGGGCCTAACGCGACGGTGAAGCCCAACTCGCGAAAGATGTCACAGATCTCGTCGATGACGAGCGAGACGGGATGCACCGCGCCACGCCAAGCGGCGCGCCCGGGCATGGTGAGGTCGAGCTGCGTGCCGCGCGGGGCGGCCGATTCCAACTCGGTCTTGCGGGCGTCGAGCGCTGCCTCGAGGGAGACCTTGAGGGCGTTGACGGCCGCGCCGGCGTCGCGGCGCTCCTCCTTGGGGAGCGTGGGGAGGAGCGACATGAGCTCGGTGACCTTCCCCGCCTTGCGGCCGAGGAGGGCATTGCGGAGCTCGTGCCAGGCATCGAGCGAGTCGGCGGCGGCGATGCGCGGGGGCGCCTCGTCACGCAGGGTGGCACAGGCCTGCTGGAGTTCGAGCAGCGTCACGGGATGGCGATCCGTGGGAGGCGTGGAAATGGTACGAGCGGGAATCGAATGGTGACGTCGGGTGGGAGGTGCGGTGGTAGCGTGGTGTTCGGGGGGGGCCCCCCGTCCGAGCACCGCATCCGCCGCCGCACGTCCCTCCCGAAAACAGCTCGGCGGCAGTCGACCGTGGGTCGCGCTGCCGCCGGAGATCGGTCGGGTCCGTCGGGGCGATCGATTGCCCCGCTGGTCGTGCCGCTGGTCGCCGTTAGGCGACCGCCAGCGCCGCGCGCGCCTTGTCGGCCAGCACGGTAAAGGCGGCCGCGTCATGAATCGCCAGGTCGGAGAGGATCTTGCGATCGACCTCGATCCCCGCCTTCATGAGGCCGTTCATGAACGTGCTGTAGTTCATCCCGTTCAGGTGGGCCGCGGCGTTGATACGCACGATCCACAGGCGACGGAAGTCGCGCTTCTTGTTGCGCCGATCGCGGTACGCATAGCGCCAGCCGCGCTCGACCGACTCCTTCGCCGGACGCCACAGCTTGGAACGCGCGCCGAAGTAGCCGCGCGCGGCCTTCATCACCTGCTTCTTGCGCTTCAGGCGCACCACATTGGATTTGACGCGAGGCATCGCTCTCTCTCCTTACGCCTGAATGAGGCGCTTGATCACCTTCGCCTCGCCATTGGTGGCGATCGTGGTGGGACGGCGCAGCCGGCGCTTCCGACGGGCGTCCTTCTTGGTCAGGATGTGGCTCTTGTTGGCCTTCAGGCGGCGAACCTTCCCCGTGGCGGTCACGGAGAAGCGCTTCTTCGCGCCCTTGTGGGTCTTCATTTTGGGCATCGTCAGCTCACTTCGGTGCCAGGATCATCGTTAAGGACTTCCCTTCCATTTTCGCCGAACTCTCGGTCTTCGCCACATCGGCGAGCTGCTGCGAGACCCGCTCGACCACGGCGAACCCGAGTTCCGGGTGGGCGATCTGCCGCCCACGGAACATCAGCGTCACCTTGACCTTGTTCCCCTCGCCAAGGAACCGGCGCGCATGTCGAACCTTGGTGTCGAAATCGTGATCCTCGATGCCCGGCCGGAATTTGACTTCCTTGAGCTCGATCACGTGCTGCTTCTTTTTCGCAACGCGCGCCTGCTTCGCCTGCTCAAACTTGAACTTGCCGTAGTCCATGACGCGGACGACGGGCGGGCGAGCGGTGGCCGCAACTTCCACCAGGTCGAGTCCCGACTCCTCTGCGAGGGCCAGGGCCCGGTCAACCTCCATGATTCCCAACTGGCTGCCATCGGCCCCGATCACACGGACCGGGCTGATGCGAATCTGACGGTTGACGCGAATGCGCTTCGTGTTGTCCTGAATAGGTCCGAATCCTCCGCGAGGGTGTTGGCCGGGCGCCTAACGACGACCCCCTGCCTGAAAAACAAATGCGGACCCCACTCGGAGTCCGCCATACACGACCATCCGCCCCCATCCTGTGGGGCGGCGCCGTTGACGAGACTCCTGCAGCTGCTCGTTGCCGAGCGCCAGAGGGTGAGAGCCGATTTGCTCTGCTTGCCGTATTGTGCGGAAAAACTTAAACGACATGGGGTTATGCGGTCAACCGGCACGCCAACATTCGCCGGATCTCCTCCCCCCGTGTGCGCCCCCTCCCCCCGGCGGCCCAACGCTAACCGCAAGCCCGTGCACGGGTTGAGTCACTCGACGCGGCTCGTCCCTCCCGCGGCCTCCCCCTCAAACTGAACGGCCCTCCTGGTCGCGCACCGCCTCCCCCGCATGGGTTCGACGTCGTGGTGGACGATCGGCAGCGAGCGCTCGTCCGTTAGCCGCCGGCCTCGATCTCGTGCGGCCGGACGCGGCCGATTATCGTCGTCGCGCTCCACGGCACGAATGAGGACAGCGCCGCGCCGATCACAGCGTGGGATCGATGTCGACACCGCGTGGCATCGCCGAACGGCGACGCGATCCCTTCGCGCGCCCCCCTTGCATCAGCGTCAACAGTCCGCGCCAGGTGCTCGCGCCCTGATCCTCCGCGAGCCGCAACAGCCGCACGAGGACGTGCGCCGTGGCGATCGCATCGCCAGCGGCACGGTGTCGCGCACCGATATCGATCCCGAAGTAGTGCGTTACCGCATCGAGCGATCGACGCGGCAGCTGCGGGAGCAGGAGGCGCGACAGTCGCACCGTGCACAGCTGCTCACCGGTCAGGGCGACACCGGCCGAGCGCTGCACTTCGTGCGACACGAAGCGCCAGTCGAAAGAGGCGTTGTGCGCCACGAAGACGCGCTCGCGCAACCGCCCGACCACGTCGGGCGCCACCTGCGCAAACCGCGGGGCGTGCCGCACCATCTCCTCGGTGATCCGGGTCAGCGCGATGATTGCCGGCGGAATAGCGCGCTCGGGGTTCACCAGCGTCTCGTAGCAGTCGGACACCTCGAGTCCAGCCACCTGCACGATCGCGATCTCGGTCACCCGGTCCCGCTGCGACGGCGAGGTCCCGGTCGTCTCGACGTCGACGACGGCGAACCGCAGGTCGCGCAGCGCGACGTCATCCGCGGCACGAGCCGCGTTCGCGGCGGCCTCGCGCCGCTCGCGCACCGTACGCGCCGGCCCCTCCACCCCGGACGCGGGCGGGGCCACCGTGGAGCGGATTCCATTCTCGTCGGGCCGCAACGTCCACCGCCCATCGGCCTCGCGCACGAAGTCGGCATGACGACCGAAGAGCGCCTCGGCGAGACGCTCGGCCACGCGCGGCGGGGCGCTGGGGAGCGAACAGACGCGCTCCATCAAGGAGACGGCGTCCACCGGGCCACTCGAGAGCACTTCGCGGGCGCGCATCAGGAGTAGCGAATCCGGCGTCACCGCGTCGATTCCCCTCACCGCCATGACTCTCCCCCAAGCAGCGGCACGCCCGCTCCGACACGCTTATGGTGCCGCCTCCGACGCGACACGCCCACGCGGAGTGCGAGCTCCCCGCCGTGCTCCCGCAGGCATACACGCGAGGGTGCGCGCGGTGATGTATGCCGTGCGGCACGCGGCGCGGACGATGGCCAGTACCGGGGGACGGGCAGGAGGTGAGCGGACATGCGCACAAACTAAGCGCACGTCCGACAGTCGGCTCGCGCCGGCCCCCCGCCCTCGACGACACGCAAAAGGGCCGCGGTAACCTGTTGCAGTGGCGCCGGATGCAACGCGCGTCTGGTGACGATCCTCAGGAGCGTTTACCTTGTGAATGAATTCACAAGCCGCGCCGACCGCCGTGAAACGCATCGCCGATAGCACCGTCCGCCGTCTCTCCGTCTATCTCCGCTTCCTCGAGGATTCGGTGAGTCGCGGCGTACGCACCATCTCCAGCGAGGAGTTGGCGCGGCGCGGCGGTACGACGTCGGCGCAGGTTCGAAAGGACCTCTCGTTCTTCGGTTCGTTCGGCAAACGCGGGCTGGGTTATCCTGCGCTCGAGCTCACCGCCGCGCTCCGCGACATTCTCGGGCTCGATCGTCAATGGCGCGTGATCATCATCGGCGCAGGCAAGATCGGGACGGCGCTCGCGCAGTACCGCGGCTTTCGGCAGCGCGGCTTCCACGTCGAGGCCGTCTATGATTCCGACCCGCGCAAGGTCGGGAGTCGATGGGAAGAGCACACGGTGCGCGACATCGCCCATCTCGAACAGGATCTCGTCGCGGAACACCCCGACATCGCCGTCCTCACCGTCCCCGACGACGAGGCGCAGCGCATTGCGGAACGCCTGGTGGCCGCGGGCTTGCGCGCCATTCTGAACTTCGCCCCGGTGCAGCTGCACCTCCCCGCCCACATCACGGTGCGCAACGTGAATATGGCGATGGAGCTCGAGGGGTTGAGCTACGCGCTGACCAGCCGCGAGCGCGACCATGCGAGTGGCGCAAACGGCCATCCGATCGGCGGCGAGCACGAGCGCTGACCACGGGCGGCCGCACGACGCCCTGACAACGGAGCCGCTCGTGCGCCTGTCGGCCTAACGTGAGGGGTCGCGCGGCGCCGTCGGCGCGGCGCGCAGGATCCGGGCGAAGGCCTCGGGCGACAGCGTCTCCGGGCGCAGCGCGACGTCGATACCGCAGCGCGCGAGCAGCGCTTCGGCCGCCTCGGCCCCAAGGCCAAAGAGCTCGCGCACCACGCGACGCATCTGCTTGCGGCGCTGGCCAAACGCCCCCTGCACCATGCGCGAGAAGGCGACCTCCTCCTCGGGCGTCACGACCGGATCGGCGCGCGGCGTCAGGCGCAGGATCGCCGAGTCGACCTTGGGGCGCGGATAGAAGGCCCCGGCGGGTACCCGGGCCACCACCTCGGCGTGCGCCAATGCTTGCACATTGGCCGAGAGGGCGCCGTAGGCGTCGTCACCGGGGGCGGCGGCGACACGCTCCGCGACCTCACGCTGCACGAGGAAGACCATGCGCGACGGGCGCGGCGTTCGAAGCGCCTGGAAGATGATCGGCGTCGTGATGTAGTACGGCACGTTGCCGACCAGGGCCCAGCTCCCCTTCACGAGCGAAGGAAGCGAGACTTCGAGCACGTCGCCCTCGACGATCGTCACGTGGGGACGATCGGCATATCGCGCCGTGAGGATCGGAACGAGCAACGGATCGACCTCGACGCAAACGAGTCGCTCGGCACGCGCGGCGAGGAGATCGGTGAGCGCGCCGCGCCCGGGGCCGATCTCGACGATCGTCTCGCCCGGGCGCGGGTCGATGGCCTGCACGATGCGCTCGAGCGCCGAGCGATCGGTGAGGAAATGCTGCCCCAGTCGCTTGCGCGCTGGCGGGAGCGAGGGACGCGGAGGCTGGCTCATGCCACGGCGCGCGCGATGCGCGCTAGGTGCGCGCCACGAGGAGCGTGAGGTCGTCCCGGCGGATCGCTTCGCCCGCGTGGGCCCGCAATGCGGCGAAGACCCGCTCCACGATGACGTCGGGATGCTCGCGTCGCGACGCCCGCACCGTATCGAGCACCCGCTTTTCCCCGAGACGCACGTCCAGCCGGTTGCGGGCGTCGGAGATGCCGTCGGTGAACAGCAGCAACACGTCCGTCCCCGGCGCCCACGCGCGTTCGCGCACCGAGGGATGCTGCGGGCTCATGCCTAACGGCGGGTCGAGCGCCGCGAGCCGCTCGAGGTTGCCGTCGCCGTCGATGACGAAGGCGTGCGGATGCCCGGCGTTGGCATAGCGCATCGTGCCGTGCGCCGGGTCGAGGACGGCGTAGAAGGCCGAGATGAACATCTCCGTGCTCTCCAGCTCCTCACGGAGCGTGGCGAGAAGCGCGTCGAGCATCTCCGCCGGGTCGACGGTCGCCTGTGCGTGGATCGACGAGGCACTCATGACGAGCGCCATGATGAGCGCCGCCCGATAGCCGTGGCTCGACACGTCGCCGATCATCACGCCGATACGCCCGCCGCCAAGCCGAAACAGGTGATAGAAGTCGCCCCCGACGCTGTCCGCGGGGACGACCCGTGCCGAGACGAGCGCCTCGGGGGCGAAGAGACGCGTGTCCGGGAGGAGCTTCATCTGCAGGTCGTTCGCCAGCTGCATCTCCTGCTGCAGGCGCTGCTGCGCGAGCGACGAGCGCACGAGGCGGGCGTTCTGGATGGCCGTGCCGATTTGCGTGGCGATGGCGGTGACGAGCTTCTCGTCGCCGGCGCTGAACGGTTCCCCGCTCCGCCGCTCCGACAAGTTCACCACGCCTAACGGGATCGCCCCATGCGGATTGGGGTTGGTCCAGAGGATGGGGACCGAGAGGAGCGCCCCCTTCCGGAATTGCGACTCGGCGTCACACGGGTACTCCCCGGGCTCGAGGATGAGGGCCCGCTGGTCACGGAAGACCTTGGCCGACACGGCGGCCGGATCCTGCGTTCCGATCGGCGGCGCGTCGGCGGCCTCGAAGCCGAGCGCCGTCACGACCTGCAGCGTATCGGTCACGCGATCGTGAACGAGGATCGCCGCGCGGCGAGCGCCGACGGTCTCGCAGATCTCCTCCAGGATGCGGGCCGCCGCCTCCTCGAGGGAGACGGTGCGGCCAAGGATCTCGCTGGTGGTGTAGAGGAGGTTGATCTCCTCGTACCGCTCGGCGAGTTCGTAGGCGGCGTGTTCGACCTCGAGTGCCGACTGGAAGAAGTGTCCAACGATCGGGAGCAGGAACTCGAGGCAGGCGGCGGGCTCGGTGCGCTGCCCCGTGCACGGTCCCACGCTGACCCAGGCGCGACGCGGCCCCGGGACGGCGCCCGCCAGCAGGACCCCGTCCTCCGTCTCGATCTCGGCCGGTGGGGCCCCCGGAGCGAGCAGGTCGAGGACCCGCGGCACCGGTTCGTGCCACTCGCCGTACTCGGGGACGATCGGCGAGCGATCGTTCGCCTGTGTCCAGACGACGGCCTTCACCCCGGTGACGTCCTCGAATCGCTCGAGGACCGAGACGAGTTCCCTCACGGCCGGTGCAAGGTGAGGCGCACGACGTTGCCGCCGTCGTTGTACCGCTCCACACGATCCATCAGGCGGGTCATCAGGAAGAGCCCGCGCCCGTCCTCGCGTTCGAGGTAACCCGCGTCGGACGGGTCGTGCATGCACATCGCGATGTCGAAGCCCACCCCCTCGTCCGAGACCTCCATGACGAGCGCCCGATCATTGACCAGGGCGCGGACGCGGACCCGCTTGCTGACGTCCTCGCGATTGCCGTAGATGATCGCGTTGGAGATGGCCTCGGTGAGGGCCACCGGGACCTGCAGGTTGCAGGCGCGCGCCGGGAAGTCGAGCGCGGCGCAGGTACGCGACACGACCCCGACCACCCGCTCGATGTAGCGCAGGTCGGAGGGGATGCGGACGTCCAGCGGAAAGCCGGCATCCGCCAGGACGGCATCGATCGGGAAACGATCAGCGGGGTCGTTCATCACATGACAAACGCGCGCGGCACCCTCGACGTCACGCGCGCGCACCCTGGCGCCGGGAGCTGCCCCGACGGCCCGGGCGCAGGTCGGTGAATGGGCACCGGTCGCTCAGAGCGTGCGCAGGGCCTCGTCGCGGTTCCCCGAGATCTGGAACAGGGTGTCGAGCTTGGTCAGTTCGAAGAGCGTCTTGAGGTCGTCGTTGAGATTCGCCAGACGCAACTCGCCCCCCGCCTCGCGGATCTTCTTCGACAGGGAGACGAGGACGCCGAGGCCGGAGCTATCGATGTACCCGGTCTGGCTGAAGTCGACGAGGAACTTCCGCTCGCCGCGCTCCAACTCGTCCAGCACCTTCTGCTTCAGCTCCTGGCGATTCCCCACGATGAGCTGCCCCTCGACGTCGACGATGCAAACAGCTCCCTGCTTCTTGATGGCGAAGCTCATGCGATTCCTCCCAAAGGTCCGCCGCGGCCGGAGGCGGGATGACGCGCCTGTAGGGCCGTGACCGCGGCAACGTTGATAATGTCGTCGGCTGACGCGCCGCGCGACAGGTCGTTGCACGGACGAGCGAGCCCCTGCAGGATCGGGCCGATGGCCGCGGCTCCCGCCAGCCGTTCGACCAACTTGTAGGCGATGTTGCCGGCGTCCAGCGACGGAAAGACCAGGACGTTGGCCCCCCCGGCGACGCGGCTCCCGGGTGCCTTACGAGCGCCGACCTCGGCGATGAGCGCCGCGTCGCCCTGAAGTTCGCCATCGACGGCCAGCCCCGGATCACGCGCGCGCACGAGCGCCAGCGCCTCGCGCACGCGCTCAACCGACGGTGCGGACGCGCTCCCCATGGTGCTGAACGAGAGGAAGGCCACCCGCGGCGTATCACCGACGATGCGGGCGCGATCGCCGGCGGCGGCCAGGGCGATGTCGGCCAGCTGTTCCGCGGTCGGCGCCGGGATCACCGCGCAATCGGTGAACGTGAGCACCTCGCGTTCGTCGCCGCGGAACGGGGCGACGTCCATGTAGAAGGCGCTGGAGACGGTCTTCACGCCATCGGCCGCCCCCACGAGCCAGAGGGCGGCGCGGAGCACCTCGGCGGTGGTGTGCACACAGCCGGCCACGCACCCCGCCACCTCACCGTGCCTGACGAGGTCGTCGGCGAAGAGCAGCGGCGATTGTGCCAGCCGCTCGGCCTCGCCGGACGGGAGCGGTCGCCCACGGCGCCGTTCGACGAGCGAGGCCGTCGTCCGCTCACGCCTGACGTCGGTGACCGGGTCGAGGACCTCCACGCCAAGCGCGGCGAGCGCCGCGCGATCGGCGTCAGGCGAGGCGATCAACACCGGCTCGACGATGCGTTCGCGGCGCAGGACCGCCACCGCTGCCAGGACACGCGGGTCGTGCGACTCGGGAAAGGCGATGCGTACCGGCCGCTCCGCCGCCCGGCGACGAAGGGCGCCGACGAACCCCTGCACGCCGGACATGCCTAACGCGTCTCGAACTTCTGCCGTAGCGCCTCGGCGACGCTCGGATGCACCAGCCCTTCGAGCTTCCCGCCGAATCGCGCCACCTCACGCACCAGCGACGCGCTGATGTAGGTCGTGTCGAGGGAGGGGACCATGAAGACGGTCTCCTGGTCGGACGACAGGTGGCGATTCATCAACGCCATCTGGTACTCGTACTCGAAGTCGCTCACGGCGCGAAGGCCGCGAATGAAGAGGCGCGCCCCCATCTGGTGCGCGAAGTCGACGAGCAACCCCTGGAACTGGTGAACCTCGACCCGCGGGTCGTCGCCGACCGCGTCGCGAATGAAGGTGGCGCGCTCCTCGAAGGTGAACAGCGGCTGCTTGGCCGGATTGACCGCGATCGCGACGATGAGTTGGTCGACGAAGCTCAGGCTGCGGCGAATCAGGTCTTCGTGCCCGCGCGTGAGGGGATCGAAGGAACCGGCGTAGATCGCGATGCGGGGCATGCGAGGGCGAAGTGAGGGAGGGGCGACTCGCGGGGAATTCTAACCGGGGGCGACGATCTCGCCATCGGCGACAGCGGGGGCGGCGCGGTCGGTCGCGCCGTCGGAGCCCTCGACGCCCGCTTCGGACACCGTCGCGCCGGAGGCACCGGCTGGCGCGCGATAGATGCTGACCGCCGTCCCACCGTAGCTGCGCATCACCGCACCCGCCGGCATCGCCTCGTGGACGTCATGCTCGACGCCGAGCACCTCGGAAAACGGCGTCGCCAGCCAGACCTCGGCGAGACGCGGGGCGAGGCCCAGGTTGTACGGGGGATCGGCGAAGGCGATATCGTAGGCGTGCGGCGGGAGCTTCTGCGCGAAGCGGATGGCATCCGTGCGGTGCACCGCCATCTCGGCGGGCGAGGCACCGAGGGTTACGGCGTTCTCGCGAATGGCGCGCAGCGACGGAAGGGCGATCTCGACGAAATCACAGGACGCGGCGCCGCGCGAGAGCGCCTCGAGGCCAAGCGCCCCCGAGCCGGCGAAGAAGTCGATGACGCGCGCCCCCGGGAGTTCCGGGTGCAGGATGCTCATCCACGCCTCGCGCGCGCGATCGCCGGTGGGACGCACGCGTGCGTCGCGGGGAGCCTTGATCGTGCGACCGCGCCAGCGGCCGGCGATGATCCGCACCGTTAGGCGCGCACGTCGGCCAGCCGCGCCACGAGGCGCGACGTGCCACCGTATGTATCGCGCTCCAGGCGATAGGCGACGTCGACCGGCGACGCCGGGGACAGCTCGCGGGCCAGCTCTCCCATCCCCCAGCCGATCGCCTCGAGCGTCCCCCCGCTTCTCGCCAGTTGCAACTTGAGCCCCCCCTGCCCCACCACGCGCGGCGTGGTGGCGAGCCTCACGCCGCGCGACGAAAGGACCGGGGCGGGATTCCCCACGCCAAACGGTTCGAAGTGCTTGAGCAGCGTCTCGAGGTCGCCGGTGATGGATTCGAGCGGGAGCTCGAGGTCGACGCGGACACGCGGGACGAGGTCGTCGAGCGTCAGCCGTTCTCGCGCCACGGCGTTGAAGCGCTCGGCAAAGGCCGGCATGCGCTCGGCATCGATGGTGATGCCGGCGGCCGCGCGATGTCCGCCGTAGCGCACCAACAGGTCGCGGCACGCGGTGAGGGCGCCGTGCAGGTCGAAGGCGCTGATCGATCGCCCCGATCCTTTCCCCACCCCACGGTCGAGGGCCACCATGAAGACAGGACGCGCGAGTTCCTCGACGAGGCGCGACGCGACGATCCCGATGACCCCAGGGTGCCACCCGTCGGCGCCGAGGACGACCCCCCAGGTCTCGTCGAGGTCGAGGCGATCGGCCATGGCGCGCGCGGCATCGAGCGTCGCGCGATCGAGCTCCTGGCGCGCCCGGTTCATCTCCTCGAGTTCGCGGGCGATGCGGTTGGCCTCGCCCTGGTCGGTCGCAAGCAGGAGTTCCACGCCGCGCATCGCGTGCCCGACGCGGCCGGCGGCGTTGAGGCGTGGGGCGAGGATGAATCCGACCCGCCCGGCGGTGAGCGCCTTGCCCTCGAGCCCCGACGCCTCCATGAGGGCGCGCAGCCCGGCGTGCCGCGTCTCGGCCATGAGCTTGAGGCCGAAGCGGACGAGGATCCGGTTCTCACCGCGCAACGGCGCCACGTCGGCGATGGTGGCCAGCGCCACGAGGTCCAGCAGGTGCAACGCCACGTGCTCGTGGCCGCCTAACGCGGCCAGCAGCGCCACGGCGAGCTTGTAGGCGACACCGGCGGCACACAGTCCCTTGTCGGGGTACGCGCACCCCGGCTGCTGCGGGTTGAGGACCGCGAGGCACGTCGGCACCGGCCGGCTGGGGAGGTGATGGTCGGAGACGATGACATCGATGCCGCTCGCGGTGAGCGCGTCGATCGCGTCGTGCGCACTCGTCCCGCAGTCGCAGGTGAGGACGACGCGCGCGCCGGCGTCGCGGGCGGCCTTCACCCCGGCGTCCCCCAGGTCGTAGCCGTCGTGCAGGCGGTGCGGGAGGAACGGGATCGCCGTGCCCCCCAGGTGGCGAATCACGCGCACCATGATCGTCGTCGAACAGATGCCATCGACGTCGTAGTCGCCATGCACCAGGATCGTCTCTCCGCCCGTGATGGCGCGTGCGAGCCGATCGACCGCCGCGTCCATCCCCAGCATCGCGCCCGGCGGGTGCAACTGCTCGAGCCGCGGGCGCAGGAATCGCTTCGCCTCCTCCGCGTCGGCGTGGCCACGGGCCACGAGCAGCTCGCAGACCATGGGCGGGAGCTTGAGGGCGTCGGCGAGCGCCGCCACGAGCTGCCCGTCGGGCGGCTCCGGACGATGCCAGCGCGGGGCGATTCGGGCGCGGGTGGCGGGGGCGGTCATCGCCGAAACGTAACGCGCGTTACGCGGCCTGCCGCATCATTCCGTTGCGTAGAGGAGCATCCCGCACCCTTCGCACAGTTCGATCGTCCCCTTGGCCTGCATCTGCTTGCCGCGCTGGACGGGGATCGAGGTGTCGCACGACCCGCACGCACCGTACGTGACGGCGAAGACGACCTTTCCGTGGCGCCGAGAACGAATGCGGTCATACGTCGAGCGCATCGACGCGGGGACCTGGGTGGCGGCGGATTCGCGCCGGGCGCGCGCCGTCACGAGTTGAGCATCGAGCGCCGCCTTCTCGCCGTCGATCACCGCACGCTTCTCCTCCTGCGTGGCATCGAACTCGGCCAGGGCGGCGCGATGCGCCTCGGCGGCGTTGCGGATGGAAGTGACCGTCTGCTCGATGTCGCGAAGCCCGGCCTCACCCTCGCTGAGCATGCGCTTCCCCGCCTCGACCTGCTGCTCGGCGGCGGTGGCCTCGCGCATGTTCTTCACGAGGTCGAACTGCGCGGCGTTGCGCTCCACGCGCTGGCGGTGCTCGGCGACGAGGTTCGCCACCTCGCGTTGCTTGCGCTCCGCCTCGCCCAGCTGGGCCAGCGTGACTTCGAGCTGGCGGGCGGCCTTCGCGCGCGCCGCATCCAGCGCCGCGATGCGAGGGGCGATCGCCTCGATCCGCGTGACGATCCCGTCCACGACGTCATCCTCGGTCTGCAACTGCAACAGGGCTACCAGCTCCGCGTGCACAGCTCCTCCTGGGTTGGGGCACTCGCCAGTCGCGCGCGACGCGGACACGTCGCACTCGACTTGCGGTTGCTACGCCTTCGCCACGCTCCTCCACTCCGTTCTGCATGCCTCAGCCGGGCCGACGCAGGGCCGGTGGCGTGCACTCGACCGTTCCCACATTCGTTCGCTAGGCATTCGTTCGGAACGCCGATAGCTCCCGGACCTGGCGCGCATTCTCGCGCTTCTCGGTCATGAGCGCGGTCTTCTCATCGTCCGTCGCCAGCGTCATCAACCGGTCGATCTCGCTGTTCCGCTCCTGCAGCCGCCGCTCCTCGATTCGCGCGAGCGAATCTTCCACGGTGCGATCGAGGTTGAGGATGTTGTCGGGCACGGACAGGAGTTCGTCCATCAGGGCGACCGCGGGGGCACTCAGGCGTTCGGCCACCTGGTCAACGTGCTCATTGGACCCCAAGTCGCGCAATGTCTCGACGATCTCCCGCAGGCGCGGCTCGTAGAACGACTCCGCCCCCAGTCGTTCCAGGATCCGCTCCAGCGCCGCCGCCGACCGCAGCATGGCCGTCACGAGGTAGCGCTCGGCGGCGACGGCGACGATGCGTCGCTCCGTCACGCGCGGCGGACGCTCGGATGGGGCGTTTCCGCGCGAGGGTCCCCGGCGGTCGCCACCGGAGCGGCTCGGGGGGCCCGACCATTCCGCCGGCGGCTCGTCCTCCGCCTCGCGCGGTGGCGGCCCCTCGCGGTCATCGGGCCCGGACGACCGCAACGGAGGACGCGCGCCGCGTGACGGCGCGGAGCTCCGCCTAACGTCGCTTCCACTTCCCCCCTCCTCCACTTCCCGCTGCAGCACGTCGCGCCCCACGTGCGAGACCTCGCTCGCCCGTGCGAGGTAGATGTCGCGCATGACCGGGTCGCGGGTCGCCCGGATGGTCGGCAACAGCCGATCGACCGCCGAGCGGCGGCGCGTGAGGTCGGCAAACCAGCCGCCGCGCTCCAGGAGCTGGATCTTTCGCTCGAAGACGTCGATGGCGTCCTTGACCTGCCGTTCCAGCGCGTCGCCCCCCCGCTTCTGCACGAAGGAATCGGGGTCGTCGCCGTCGGGGAGGGAGACGACGCGCACCGTCGCTCCCTCGGCCAGCAGCTCGTCGCCCGAGCGGAAGGTCGCCTTGAGCCCGGCCTGGTCCGAGTCGTAGAGCAGGTAGATGTTCTTCGAGTAGCGCACGAGCAGCTGCGCTTGCTCCGCCGTCATCGCCGTGCCTAACGGCGCCACGACCGATTCGACCCCCGCGGCCGCCAGCCGCACCGCATCGAAGTACCCCTCCACGACGATGGCGCGGTCGGCCTTGCGGATGGCGTTGCGCGCCTGGTGCAGGTGGTACAGCTGCCGCCCCTTGGAGTAGATCGTCGACTCGGCGGAGTTGAGGTACTTGGGTTCCCCCGGGCCGATGAGGCGCCCCCCGAAGCCGACGATGCGTCCCGAGACGTCGTGGATCGGGAAGATGAGGCGGGCACGGAAGCGCGGGCGCGGCTCTTCTGTTTCGTCGCGCTTGACCAGGAGCCCGGCCTCCAGCATGCGCGCGTCCTCGATGCCGATGGAGGCGAGGTAGGCGCGCATCAGCCCGATCTCGCGCGGCGCGAAGCCCAGGCCGAAACGATCGGCGACGGCGCGGCTGATGTCGCGTGAGGCGAGATACTCGCGCGCCGCGGCCCCCAGGTCGTCTTCCCACAGGATCCGCTGGAAGTACTGCTGCGCGGCGGCGTTCGCTTCCCAGAGCGGTTCGCGTGGGTCGGGCCCGTCGCGCCGCGTCTTCGTCTCGTGCAGTTCGATTCCGCTCTTCTCCGCCACCATGCGCACCGCGGTCGGCCAGTCTACCCCAAGCCGCTTCTGCAGGAACGAGAAGACGTCACCCGACTCCTTGCAGACGAAGCAGTGGTAGAACTTCCCCTTGGTGGTCGAGACCGAGAAGTTGCGGTTGACGCCCTGGTGAAACGGGCACGGGCCGCGGTAGTTGCCCCCGCGCCCCTTGAGCGGGACATACTCGCCGATGATGGCGACGATGTCCGCGGCCTCGCGAACCCGCTCGACTTCCTCGTCGGGGATCACGTGGCGCTCACGTGGGATGTCGGCGTTAGGCGCGGTACCGTCACAGCTCGGCGATCGTCACGCCCGATCCTCCCTCGTTCCACAACCCCAGGCGAAAGCTCTTCACGCGCGTATCCTTGCGCAGCATCTCCGACACGCGGTCGCGCAGCGCCCCCGTTCCCTTGCCGTGGATGATGCGCACCGATCGCAGGTCGGCGCGAATCGCCGCGTCGAGCGCCGTCAGCAGGAGGTCGTCGATGTCGAACATGCGCTGGCCGCGCAGGTCGATCTCGGTCGGAACGTGCTCCTCGGGAAGGTCTCCCGTGAAGGCGACGGCGGTCGCCGCGGGGCGTTGCTCGGGGGCCGCGCGACGCACCACATCGCGCGGGTAGGTGAGCTTGATCGACCCCATCGCCACGAGCACATCGCCGGGACGCGCCTCCAGCACGCGCGCGATCCGGCCGTCGAGCGGAAGAACCTGCACATAATCGCCGGCGACGATCGGCGTGTCGTCGCGCGGTCGAGGGGCGCGGCGCTGCTGGTTCGTCGACTCGCGTTCGAGCTGCTCGAGCCGTTCGCCCTGCTTGGTCGCCATCGCTTCGACCTTCTGCCGGGCGGTGCGCGCCGCCTCCTCGAGCACGGCATCGTCCTTCGACTTCTTGAGGTCGCGGATCGTCTTCTCGATCGTGCTGCGCGCCTCGAGCAAGTACTTGCGGGCGTCCTTGCGCGATTCGCGCTCCACCGATCGTTCGCGTTCGCGCACCGCCTTCTCGCGCTCCGCCAGGCGATGCGCGCGCTCCTGTGCGCTGGCCAGCGATGCTGTCACGTCGCGCTCGCGTTCGGCGAGGAGCGTGTCGCGTGCCTCGAGCGACTGCAGCAGCGCGTTCACGTCGCGCTCGACCGTCGGGATGCGCTCCTCGGCGCGGGCGAGCACATCATCGGGGAGGGCGAGCCGACGCGCGATGCTGATGCCGTACGAACGCCCGGGGATCCCCTTGATGAGGTGATACGTGGGCGCCAGCGCCACGGCGTCGAACTGCAGCGAGGCGTTGATGACGCCGGGGACCTCGGTGGCGAGTTCCTTGAGCGCGCCGAGGTGCGTGGTGGCCACGGTCATCGCCCCGCGCGTGGTCAGCGCCTCGAGGATCGCCCCGCCTAACGCCGCCCCCTCCAGCGGGTCGGTCCCCGACCCCAGCTCGTCAACGAGGACCAGCGACTGCGCGGTGGCCGAGCGCAGGATCTCGCCCAGGTTCTTCACGTGCGCACTGAAGGTGGACAGCGACGCCTCGATCGACTGCTCGTCGCCGATGTCGGCAAAGACGTCGTCATAGAGCGCCACCTCGCTCTCGTCGCCCACCGGCGCCGGGATCCCCGACTGCAGCATCAGCGACATGAGGCCGAGCGCCTTGAGCAGGACCGTCTTGCCGCCGGTGTTGGGGCCGGAGATGAGGAGCGTCTTTTCCGCCGGCTCCATGGCCAGGGTGAACGGCACGACGGGGACCCCCTGGGCCAGCAGGAGCGGGTGCCGACCGTCGAGGATCCGGAAGCCGCTCCCGGCCTCGCGCAGGCGCGCCTGCCCGCAGGCGGCGGCGACGGCGTAGCGCGCCCGCGCATACAGCGCATCGAGCAGGACGAGCGCCTCGAGCGCATCGCGCAGGAGCGGCTGGTCGGGACGAATGGCGTCGGTGAGCGCCAGGAGGATGCGATCGACCTCGCGCATCTCCTCGGCCTCCAACTCGCGAATGCGGTTGCACGCCTCGATGGCGGCCGGCGGTTCGACGAAGAGCGTCGCCCCCGTCCCCGACGCGTCGTGCACGATCCCGCCCACGGCCCCACGCCCCTCGCGTCGCACGGGAATGACAAAGCGCCCGTTGCGCACCGTCACCGAGCCATCGGTGACCTGCAGGTGCGGCTCCAGGCGGTGCATGATCCGCTCCAGCAGCGAGACCAGCTCCCCCTGGGCGCCGCGCAGCTCGCGCCGGACCCGGCGCAGCGCCGGCGAGGCGTCGTCGCGCACCGATCCGTCGTCGTCGAGGGCCCGCGCTATCTCGTCCTCGGCCTTGCGATTGGTGTGCAGGCGCTCGCGCAGCGGGGCGAGGACCGAGAGGGCGATCGCCGGTCGCTTCGTGCTGCGGAGCGCCTCGGCGGTCATGCGCGACGAGCGGAGGAGGACACCGGCCTGTTGCAGCTCGCGACCGTCGAGCCGTGTCCCCTCGATGCGCAGGCGGGCGAGCGCACGATCGACGTCGGGGATCGGGGCGGGGATCCACCCTTCGTCGCAGCTCACGATCGCCCGCATCGCCGCCACGCGGCCCAGCTCGCGCTCCACCCGTTCGCGCGAGGTCGCCGGCGCCAGGGCACGCACGCGCGCGGCACCTAACGATGACGAGGCGTATCCAGCCACGACGTCGAGGACCGAGGCGAACTGCAGGACGGCAAGGGCGTGCGCGTTCATCAGCCAATCACTCCAGGCGGGGCGCCGGGCATGGGGCCTCCCGGGGATCCAGGGACTCGGGTCACCCGCGTACGGCGAGCTCCTCGCGCGCAATGGCGCTGATCTGCCCGCCCTCGGCGCGTCCCTTGAAGGCCGGCATCACCTTTCCCATGATCGCGCCCACGTTGGCCGCCCCGCCAGCCATCGCCGCACGGACGGCGGCGCGGATCTCTTCGGGATCGACCTGCGGGGGAAGATAGCGCTCGAGCATCGCGACCTCTGCGGATTCCTTCTCCGCCAGGTCGAGGCGCGCCCCGGTCGTGTACATCTCGATCGACTCACGCCGACGCTTGATCCCGCGCCGGACGACCTCGAGGGCGTCGTCGTCGGTCACCGCCCGCTTGAGCTCGATCTCCCGGTTCTTGATGTCCGACAGAATCGTCCCCAGCAGCAGGAGGAGCGGCTTGTCCTGCGCCTTGCGGGCGGCGTTGAGTTCAGACTGGACGCGGTCGAGCAGCGAGGACATGAGAAGAGTCTCGGAGGAGGGAGCGCCGGGGGTGGTCACCCGGGGGGCCAATCCATCGCGCGGCCCCCCATCACATGCGCATGAAGATGATACACCGTCTGCCCGCCGTCCGCGTTGGTATTCAGGATCACGCGATAGCCGGATTCGGCGATTCCCTCCGCCCTGGCGACGGCGGCGGCCATCAGGAGGAGTTCCCCAGCGAGCGACGCCGACTCCACCTGATTGAGCGACGGGACGTGGGCCCGCGGGATGACGAGGATGTGCGTCGGCGCCTTGGGGCTGATGTCGCGAAAGGCGATGCAGTGGGCGTTCTCCGCCACCCGGCCGGCCGGGATTTCGCCGCTCACGATGCGGCAGAACAGGCAATCAGTCGCCATGTGCGCCCTCCACGGTTACGATCGCGCTTCGGGCGATGGCGAGGCCAGCGATGGCTGCCGTCTCGAAACGCAGGATGTGTCCCCCCAGCGCCACGCGGGTGAATCCCGCGCGCTCGAACTCTTCCAACTCCTCGTCCTCCAGCCCACCCTCAGGCCCCACCGCGACCGTCACCGGGGGGGCGAGTCGTTGACCGAGGATGGCGCTCCCCGCGGCATCGAGGACGAGGCGAGGCCCTTCGGGGAGCGCGCCCAGCGCGCGCGACAAGGTCGCCTCCGGGTACATCGCAGGGAGCCAGCCTCCCCCGCTCTGTTCGAGCGCCGCCGCCATGCGCGCCTTGAGCTTGCCGGCGAAGGTGGGCCCCTCGCCACGCGGCTTCACGCTGCGCGAGCGCCGGTACAGGATGGGGCGCCAGCTGGTGGCGCCCAGTTCGGCGCACTTCTCCGCCAGCCACAACATCCGGTCGCGGTCGGCGATGGGGACGAGGAGGTGGACGGGCGGGAGCGACGGGAGGCTCTCGACGCGCTCCACCTCAACGATGGCCGCTGCCTTCGACAGTCGCACCAGCGTCCCCTCGGCGCGATGCCCCTGCCCGTCGAGCAGCGCGACGCGCGACCCGATCCCGAGCCGGCGCACGCGCACGTGGTGCAGCACCCCTTCGCCTAACGACGCCGAGACTCCGGGGGCAAACGACTCGTCGGGGACGTAGAAGGCGGCTACGCCTTCGCGATCGTGATGCTCCACCAGACGTCCTCCACGTCCTCGCGTTCCAGTCGCCAGCCATCGGAGTGCAGCGCCTCGAGCATGAACTCCTTCTCCTCGAGCAGGATCCCCGCCAGCACCGCGTGCCCGCCTGGCCGAAGGGCAGCGTGCATCGCGGGGAGCAGTTCGACGAGCACCGACGAGATGATGTTGGCGACCACGACGTCGACGGGGGCGACCAGCGGGAGGAAGACCGTCGCATCGCCCTCGAAGACGTGGACGATGCCCTCGACGGCGTTGCGCTCGACGTTCTCCTCGGCGTTCGAGATCGCGTCGGCGTCGTACTCCACCGCGAAAACGCGCGAGGCACCGAGCTTGGCGGCCGCAATCGACAGTACCGCGCTCCCGGCGCCCAGGTCGGCGACGACGAGCCCGGGGTGCACGACCTCCTGCATGAGGCGCGTCGCGCCGCGGGTCGTCGGATGGTCCCCCGTGCCGAAGGCCATCCCCGGATCGATCACGACGGTGGTGGCCGGGTCCAACCCATCCGCCTGCCAGGTGGGGGCGATCGTGAGGCGCCCGACCTGCTGGGCGTGCAGCTTGTCGCGCCAGTGCACCGACCAGTCGATGGCCTCGGTCGCCGACGTCTCGCAGACCGCGTCGGGGACGGCCGCTTGCACCTGCCGGATCACCGCGGCGATGTCCGTCTCCGGCGGGAAGTGCGTGACCAGTGAGGCGCCGTCCTCGTGCACCCCCTGCGCACCGGCGGCGAACATCGCGGTCGACGCGTCCGCCAGCCGCCCAGGGGCATGGACCCGCAGCGAGGTCCACGTCACGCGCCTAACGCTTCCTTCATCTTGGTCCAGAACCCCTTCGAGCGCCCCTGCTCCGGCGGCGCCGCCGCGAGCGTCTGCAGCTTCTTGAGCAGCTCTTCTTCCTCGCGCGACACGCCGTCGGGCGTCCAGAGCTGCACCCGCACGTGCAGGTCGCCCACGCCCGACGAGTTCACGCGCGGCAGTCCCCGTCCGCGTAGGTGCAACACGTGCCCGCTCTGCGTCCCGGCCGGGATGCGCACCGACATCGTCGCCGTCACCGTCGGGACGTCGACGTCGGCGCCAAGCACCAGCTGCGGATAGGAGACCAGGACCTCGGTGTACAGGTCCTCGCCATCGCGCTCGAACCGCTGGTCCTCAGCCACCTCGAAGACGACCAGGATGTCGCCACGACCGCCGCCACGCGGCCCGGCATTGCCGAGCCCGCGCAACGTCATGTACTGCCCCGACGACACACCGGCCGGGATCTGCACCGGGATCGTGTGCTCGCCGCGCACGCGCCCCTCGCCCCGACACTTCTTGCACGGCGCCGTCACGACGACTCCCTCACCCGAACACATCGGGCACGGGACGACCGAGACAAACTGTCCGAAGAACGATCGCTGTGCCCGACGCACCTCGCCCGACCCCGCGCAGGTGTGGCACGTCTGCGGCTTGGTCCCGGGCTCGGCCCCGCTCCCCGCGCACTTGTCGCACGCGTCGAGCAGCTTGACGGTGAAGGTCTTCGTCACGCCGGCGGCCACCTCGGCCAGCGTCAGCTCCACGGTGATCTTCACGTCCTGGCCCGTGCGCGGGCCACCGCGCTGCTGCCGCCCTCCTTGCTGGAAGAACTCGCCCAGCCCGGAGAACGCCCCGAAGTCCTTCATGAAGATGTTGAGCGCCTCGGAGAGGTCGACGTGGTGGTAGTTGGCCCCGCCTGCGGCCCCACGCAGCCCCGCCTCGCCATAACGATCGTACGCGGCGCGCTTGTCGGCATCGCGCAGCACGTCATACGCCTCGGTGATCTCCTTGAACTTCTCCTCGGCATCCTTCGAGCCGTTGTTCCGGTCCGGATGCCACTTGGTGGCCAGCTTCCGGTAGGCCTGCTTGATCTCGTCGTCGGACGCGCCACGCGCGACGCCGAGCGTCGTATAGAAATCGGCCATGGGCCTCGGCTCTGCTAGTGAAGAATGTCGGAGACCAGGAGCGACGTATGCCGCACCAAAGCGATCACCTTGTCGTACGGCATGCGCGTCGGGCCGATGACCCCGATCACACCGTTCAGCGACCCAACCCGATACTCGGCGGTCACGATCGTGAAGCTTTCGAGCCGCGGATCGCCATGCTCGTTGCCGATCGTGATCGAGATCCCGGGCGACGCCGAACGTCCGCGCAGGAGTTGCCCAAGTTGCGCGCGCGTCTCGGTCAGCGCGAGGAGGCGACGCATCCCGTCGCCGCTGCTGAACTCAGGCTGCTCGGCGAGCACTGACGCCTGCCCGAGCACGACGCCGTCGTCATCCCCGGCGCCCGCGACGTCGAACAGCGTCTCCCCTTCCTGCACGAAGACGTTGAGCAGCTCGCTCACCCCCGCCGTCGTGCTCGAGTCGCGCAGGCGCTCACCCAGCGTGGCGCGGATCGTCCGCAACGACAGCCCCGCCAGGCGCTCGTTGAGCACTACCATCACCTCGGCGACCGCGCTCTCGGCGATCTGCCCGTCGACCTCGACGAAGATCGTCCGCACCGCCCCCCCTCCCAGCGTGAGCATGAGGAGCAGGCGCTCGTTGGAGACGCGAATGAGCTCCAGGCGCTGCAGCACCGCATTGTCGAGACGCGGCCCGAGTGCGACCCCCAACTCCTGCGTAACGATCGACAGCGACTGCGCGGCCTTGCGCAGGATCGCCTCGATCGCCGACGCCCCGCTCTGCGACAGGTGCTCGGAGATGCGGTCGGCGTCGGCACGCGGGACCACCTGCGCGCGCATCAGCGTGTCGACGTACAGGCGATAGGCGATGTCCGTCGGGATGCGCCCGGCAGAGGTATGCGGGTGATAGAGATACCCCTTTTCCTCGAGGTCGCTCATCGTGTTCCGGATCGTCGCCGGAGACACGCCGAGTCCGAAGCGCTTCGAAATCGTGCGCGACCCTGCAGGCTCCGCCGTTTCGACGTAGCTCTGGATTACCGCTTCGAGGACCCGCCGCTCGCGGTCGGACAGCTCAGGGGACGCCATAAGTCCAAACCTAGTAACGACTTCGATGCTCAGTCAAGGCAGCAACGAGCGCATCGAGACGAAGCCAGCCGCGCGGGGTCAGCCGAAGTCGCCCCTCAGCGACGGAGCCCCACCCCTCCGCGATCCATCGATCGACCACGAGCGCGTCCGACTGGGCGATCATCACTCCCTGTGATGTGCGGAGGCCGACGTAGACCGCCTCGAGCGCGCGCTGGCTCTCCGTGAGCTGTTCCGAGCCGCCCATCGGGTCACTCCCCGTGCGGGTTCGCTCCAGCCAGCGCACGTACTCGCGCTCGTTCCATCGCCGTGTGTCGCCGTCGAAGCCGTGGGCCGCCGGTCCGAGGCCGAGATACGGGACACCACGCCAGTAGCACGAATTGTGGCGCGACTCGAGCGAAGGGCGCCCCCAATTCGAGACCTCGTAGTGATCGAACCCCGCCGCCGCCAGACGCTCGTGCGCCAGCAGGAAGTCGCGTTCGTACCGTTCCTCGTCGGCGTCATGAATCGCCCCCCGCTCCCGCCAGCGCGCGAGCGGGGTTCCACTCTCCACGGTCAGTCCGTACGCCGAGAGATGTGTAGGCTCGAGCGCAATCGCCGCGTCCAGATCGCGTGCCCAATCGCGCGGCACTTCGCCCGGAAGCGCGTAGATGAGGTCGAGCGACCAATTGGCGATCCCGCCGGCCGCGAGCGCGTCCAGAGCGGCGTGCACCGCCGCCACGTCGTGCGTGCGGTGCATCCACGCGAGCACCTGCGGATCGAAGCTCTGCACGCCGAGCGAGACACGGTTCACGCCGGCCCCAACCCACTGGGCGACGATCGCGGCGGTGACATCCTCGGGATTCGCCTCGATCGTCACTTCGGTCGACTCGTCGACGCTCGCGTAGCGCCGAACCGCGGCGATGGCGTCGACGATCCCGTCGCCCCCCAGTCGGGACGGCGTCCCTCCACCCAGGTAGAGCGTGTCGATCCGCGTGCGTTCATGCGAAAGGGCCGGCGGCTCGCCAAAGCGCGCCGCCAGTTCACCGGCCAGGGCCTGCACGAAGTCCTCGACCGGGACAACGCGTCGCACGGCGATGGAGAAGTCGCAATACGAACAGCGCCGCGCACAAAACGGGACGTGCACATACACGTGACGAAACGTCACCCCGCGTGCATCGACCAATCCGCTCATCGTCCCGCCATTGCCGTTCGCGAGACGATCCGCACCATGCCGGAGGGGTCGAAGGCGATCTCGCCATGCACCTCGAGATGACACAGCGCGGTGGCCACGTCGCGCGGCGAGAGGGCGCACGCGCGCACGAGGTCATCGGTGCCCTGTGCGCCGCGTGCAAGGACGGCGAGCACGCGTCCCTCCGGCGAGTCGGGCTGCACATCTGGCGGCAACCGGCACGCCAACTCGTCGTCGACGGCGGTTGGCGTGGCGAAGGCGGCACCCTCGCGCCCACGCCGCGTGAGCGCCAGCAGCCCGAGCAGATCGTCGAACGAGGCGATGACCTGCGCACCGTCGCGGAGAAGCTGGTTGGCCCCGCGCGACGCCTCCGCATCGATCGGCCCGGGCACGGCCGCGACCGTGCGTCCGAGTTCCCCGCCTAACTGCGCGGTGATCAACGCCCCCGAGCGCACCCCGGCCTCCACGACGACCACCACGTCGGCGAGTGCCGCGATGATGCGGTTGCGTCGAGGAAAGGCGCCGGCATGGGCCGGCCGTCCCGGTGCGAGCTCGGAGAGCACGAGTCCCTCGCGGGCGATGCGCGCATGCAGGGCGGTGTTGCTGCGCGGATACGCAACGTCCACCCCCGTCCCCTGCACCGCGACGGTTGGTCCACCGGCCGATAGGGCCGCGGCGTGTGCCTCGGCGTCGATCCCCGCCGCCAACCCGCTGACCACACAGATCCCGCGGGATGCGAGGCGGCGGGCAAAGTCGCGCGCCACCTGCCGCCCATACGCCGTCGCCTGGCGCGACCCCACCAGCGCGACCGCGGGTGGCACCGTGTGCGCGAGCGCGCCTAACGCATACAGGACCGTGGGCGCATCCTCCAGGTCGCGCACCGGCGCCGGATAGCGCGACTCGGCGATGCCGACGACGTCGATGCCGCGCCGTGCGAAGTCGGCGAGCTCCGTGCGCGCCCGCGCGAGGAGCGCGTCTCGCTCGCGCGCGTCGGGCACGGCCCGGCTGAGCGCCGATGCGACGTCGCCAGCGTCGGCGACGAGCCGCGTGATCCGCACCGGCCCCAGCCCGGCGATGCCGGCGATCGCCAGCGCCGCCACGCGCTCGTCAGGCGCCGCCCC
>ERZ795044.683-NODE-683-length-31756-cov-6.314974_pt1 | contig 31756 bp, 45 predicted proteins | sample MGYA00375128_ERZ795044 | MGnify/ENA primary metagenome ERZ795044 (study PRJEB30173, sample SAMN05720213) | anaerobic digester metagenome | isolation source: active sludge of municipal wastewater-treating anaerobic digesters | place: USA | collected 2014-12-22 ...
TTTAGAACAAAATGAAAAGAACAGTTATTCTGTTTTTTAAAAATATAATAAAATCACCAAATTTCCAAAAAAAAAAGAATGTTAAAATCTGTTCAGCTTTCTTCTACACTTTCCAAAGTTGCTTTATTTACTTCAATAGTTGTTGGTTGTGCAGTTGTCATTTCTTTTTCTGTCATTGAAAACACAAGACCTGCTTATCAAGCAAAAATTACTGGAATGTGTCCTAATGGGACACAAGTTCAATATATTACTCCTTCAGGTGGTTTAGTTTGTGACGGTTCGGTGCCTCCAAATGCTATAGGACCTGCACAAATTCAACCAAATGCAGTTGAATTGAGGAATATGCAAAATTGTAGTGTTGATGGAGGTGTAGGAAATACAATATGTCCCGGATCAATCGTAGTTGATAGTATTAATACACAACAAATACAAGCAAGAATTACTGGAACTTGTAATGGTGGAGCACATGTAGAGTCTATAAATGATTTAGGAGGTGTTGCATGTTCAACCACTGTGGCACCTGATACAGTTGGTTCGGATCAAATTATTCATAAATCCATTATTGGATACGAACACATTCAAAATCATTCAGTGACTGAACATGAATTATCTGTTGATTATGCAAAAGCTGTTCCAAATGGTGTTGCTTCTTTAGATTCATCTGGAAAAGTTCCTGCTTCTCAATTACCTCCTTTAGTTTCGTTTACAAACGTAACCGTATGTGAAAATATAACATGTTGTCCAACAAATCAACCAGGGGATGTATGTGTTTTACCAAATGTCACATATATTTACGATGGTAACGAATTGAAAGTTATATCATCCACCCAAGTGATTTCTGTAAATGGTCAAATTGGCGCTGTAAGTTTAATCACTGATCAAGTGCCTGAAGGATCAATCAATTTATATTTAAAAACCAATTCCGTAGGGAATGCACAAATGCAGTCAAATTCTATCAATTCTGCAAATATTATAGACATGTCCATTGGTACAAATGATTTGACAAACGGTTTAATAACCATTGACAAAATGGCAAACGCTAGTGTATCTGGTGGTGTGGGAGGAATCATTCAAGATGGTACAATTGTCAGTGCGGATGTGAATTCAAATTACATTCAATTGAGAGTCACTGGTGTATGTGCTGGAGGGGGATACATTACTGCTGTAACTAGTGCAGGAGGTGTTACGTGTAATTTTAACGCTGCAAATCATATTGCAATAACAAATGGCAATCCACATGGAACATTCCTCAGTCAATTGGGGGATTCTGTAATTTTAGGACCTACTGAAGGTCAAGTATTAACTTATACGGCAGGAGCATGGCGAAACGCTGCTCCTTCTGGAGGAGGAGGGGGTTCACCACCTACTACACTTTTGAGTGAATTAACGGGTGATGTTGCTCTTTCCAAAGAATTGTGGAATGGTGATATCTTGGTGTACAATCAAGATGTGAAATTTTGGCAAAACAGAAAGAGATACATTTCTCAGTGTGGTTTTGCAAAGAAAAAGAAACGATTGTACACATTTATTGAATGTTCTGAAATTGAAAGAGGTGTATACAGGATTAGATTTCCTTTGAGCTATGGTGAAACTGAATATTATAATGTCATTCTCACTATGGGAGAATCGAGAAAATTTGCATATGTGGATGAATCAAACAAAGCTCAGGATTCCGTGATTATAAATGTATTTGATTTGGCAGGTGATCCAGCATCGGGAAAGTTTACTGCGTTAATAAATTGAGAAAAATGTTTAGTTGGTTTTGGGGAGAAAAAAAGGAAGGAAGTCTCGCGGGCTCCGCCCGCGAGACTTCCTCCCTCTCCCAAGACATTAACAACGCCCTAGAAACCGTGGATGGTTTAATTGTTAAACGTATTCAACTCCTTCAAAAAGCTCATAACGCTTTAAAAGATGCTAAAGAACACAAAAAGAATGGTGATAATGTAAAAGCGTTATCTTGTATGAAACAAAAGCAAATGTATGAAAGTCAAGCAAATGTATATGAGGGAATGATTGCAAACATGGAAAGAACCTCCATGGCATTGGATTCAACTGCAACATCAGCACAAGTTGCAAAGACTATGAAGTCAGGAACTGTACAAATGAAGAATCTCATGAAGGAAGTGAATATAGACGAAATAGATACAATAGCAGATGATTTAGATGATTCGATACAAGAAGCAACCACCATGGGAAATGCACTCGCAAGACCTTTTGGAATTACCGATCCTGAAGAAGATGAAGCCATTATGAAACAAATGGCAGAATGGGACATTAAGGAGGAGGATAAAGATGATATCAAGTTGCCGGATATTCCCAAAGGGAAACAGGAAGATGTACAAACAAAAATTCAAACCAAATAAAAATTCTGATTAAAACTTCAAACAACCATCTTAAAACCCTTTTTCTATCCACTTCTATCATTGTCAATCCATGAGCAATGAGACAGATAAATAATATCGTTAAAAACAATATCTTGTATGAATCACCATTCACAATTCTTCTTCTTTGTAGATATTCTTTTCCAATTAAAATTCTTAAATCTTTATAAAGTCCAAATCGTCTAGAAATTCTTAACCATTCTAAACGTTCTCGACGTAATTGACGTTTATGAACGTAATCATCGTAAAAATTACAAATGACCCTTATTAAAATCATTTAAAAAAATAATTTTTTATATTTTTTATCTTCATTTTCCACTCTATTCATAAACACTCTAATCATATCTTCCTTATTTTCAAATTGATTCATTTCTCCTGATTGTTCAAAGAATATAACATCTTTACCATTGTATCCAATGTTACTCAAATTTAATAAATCATTCATAAAGTAATTACCCTTCAAACGTGAAAGGGAATTCTTTAGAGCAGATTCAAATACACTTCTATCTAATGATTTAGGTTCAATTTGTTTTAAATTTTTATATCCCTTCATGAATCTTGTAATAACGATAAGATCTATATCATCAGAATCCACTAGTGTTGGTGTTACTTCTGGATTATCTTTTAGAAATTTAATATTTTCACGATATTCTCTAATTCCGCAGAATTTGTACACATTTCCATCATGGTATAGAACCTCCTTTGTTATTTGAACTGCAAATTCAAGTAGAAATTGATACAAATCATTCCCTTCTTCAGAAGGATCACAAAATTCAATAACCATTTTGGATCCTTTAAAACATACTAGATTTTCATTTTCTACCTTTGATCTAAAAAAGAGACCATTCTTTAACATTTTTTTTCTTAAATTAAAGTGTGTTTTATTTATACTTTAAGTGGAGTAAAAAAAATCTCGAAGAGATTTTTTTTTACTCAAATCTCTCTCATGTTCTCCATTGTTATAAAAATCACAAAATTTAACGAATGTCCTAAAAGGGCCATTAAGAGTGTTTTAAACAATTTAAATTACGTTAAGGATGTGCACATTATAAACCCTTATTTTACAAATGAAGCAGATTGCATGTACAGTGGATGGAAGGAGGACAAAAATCAAATTAAGAATGTTCATTTTGCTCCCAGTTTGATTGAAAAGAATTTGGAAGGAATTATTGTTGAAATCCCTCCCAATTGTGATGTAAAGGCTGGAGCATTCAATACAATTGACAAACGAATGCGTCATGCAAACGAAGAACAAAATACTTTAGCATTGATTCCAGTTTTAAAATTGGATGGATATTCAATCTTTCATGGATATTTCATTATTCTATATCTGATTGATTGGTTTTGGAATAGGTTATTTGAAAACAATAAGCTCATTCAGTACACGGATATTAGAGCAAGATTTGTCATTAGAAAAGGAACCAAGGCATTCTTGCCAAAATCGAGTTTTTTTCACAGATTTTGGAATCCTCAAACTATTGGCAAGATTTTTGCAGATACCGCAGAAATTAAGGATTCCAAAATTACGCAGACGCTTTACAATCATGCACACTTTAAATTTGGACTGTGGATCATACCTTATGCCATCTTATGGTTCATTACCACAACTGCAATTGTTGCAATGCCTGGATCCGTGTATTCCATCTGCTTATGGATTTTGGGATCCGTTCTTTCATGGCTGACAACCTTTCATTATGTAAAATCAAGCTACAGTATTTTTTACATTTCAGCATTCCCTGTCTATTGGGTGACATTTCCCTTTTTGATTTTTTATTCAAGAATAAAATGAGAACTTTATTACGTTATTATAGTTAAAAAAATTATGAAAGCATATTATTATCGATTAAAAGATGCATTCACTCTTAAATTTATTTTTCTTTTATTCATCACACAATGTTTTGTAAAAGGCATCGTTTTTATCATCTTTACAAACGGTGTATTCCCCCTGATGAAGGATATGGGAATTGATGCGGTGGGTGTTCAAACATATGGGGCGCTGGCCATGTCTCCTTGGACAGTTAAACCTTTATTTGGTGTATTGAGCGATTTAATTGCAATTGGCGGGTACCACAAGAAATGGTGGATGTTTTCATCTGTGCTAGTTGGTATTACTGGAGCCATTCTAATGGTTGTAGAGATTAGAAACATTATTTGCATTGTAATCTTTTTGACCATGATCCATTTTGAGATTGCTATTGTTGATTTGCTTATGGAAGGTCAATACGCAGAATTAATGCGAAAAAATCCTCACACAGGATCTGATATTGTAACTCTATCCAATGGATTCCAACAATTTGGATTCATTGTAGGAATGTGCTTTATGGGACCGCTTGCAGATCAAAAACTATTTAGAATATCAAACGCTATAGCACTTGCACTGTGTTGTACGCCCATTTTGCCGATTTTATTTAATTTTCTACCAGAAGTAAAACGTAAAAAAACGCCTCTAGTGTTTATAGATACAATAAGAATTCGTAAACAATGGAAAATTGTCATTGTTGTTGCATTAACAGGTCTCTCCGCTCCTGCCATGGCTTCCATTGCCGCATTTGCAAGCAAGTGGTTGGGTCTTGCATGTTCAGGAGTGGTTATATCTGTTGCAGCAATTGGAGGATTCTTTGCATTTGATAATAAGATTATAGCAAAAGTTGCACTCTATCAAATTATTGCACAGGGCAGTAAAATTACATTTTCTTCTGCTTTGGATTTCTTCTTTACGGCGGATGAAGCGTGTTTGCCGGGGGGTCCCGCATTTGGATACAAATTTTACATTACCACCACTGGAATCGCTGGAGCGGTTGCGTCATTTTCCGTTGTGTTTATTTATCAATGGCTTTTCAGTAGATGGAAGTTTAGAAGCGTCATTCTCTTCACCACCATTTTATCGGGTATAGGAGGTTTATTCGATTTTGTAATTGTAAAACGTTGGAATTTACATTGGGGAATACCGGATGCTGTCTTTTTCTTGATTGGAGATGATATTTTGCATAACATGGTGGATATGTTGTACTGGATTCCTTCCTCTTCAATCATTGGTAAAGTATGTCCAGAAAACATGGAAGCTTCAACATATGCATATTTGGCAGGAGTGAGCAATTTTGGAAGAATGATCAGTGTCATTGCAGGTGCAATGATTACTGAAATGTCTGGAATCAAAACGGTAGGACCCGTGTGCATGTGGAAGAATTTGGAATGGTTGGTTCTAGGAGGGCACGTAATTATTATGCTTTTATTTAGCATACCCGCATCCTTTTTGATACCAAACGAACCACAAGATGCAGATCTACTACTGGAAGAGAAGAAGGAACCCATCAAAATGGAAAGCGTTGAATTGGAAAATGATTTTGATCAAAATATAATTGAATTTTAAAGAAACAAAAAATGATTCGGAATGGGGGTTGGATATGGTTTAGTGGAATTTTACTTCCTGCAGGATTTAAAGATTTGAAATACAATAGTTTCTATCCTTTTAAATTGATTGAGAAATATTTGTATGAGTTTAAAGATCAACCTATAAAACTTGAATTCCATACAATTATTGGAAAGATAAAGTATGTTTGGAAAGATAATGAAGGTCGATTAATTGTAGGGGGTTATATAAGGGATAATATAAAATACGAAGGAATAGCAATTTCTTTTATGATAGAAGGGAATGTTCATTGTTTAAAAGATTTTGGATGTTCTATTGTGAAGGAACCATATTATCCAGAATGTGTCATTTTAGAACGAAAGAAAATAAATTTATTTGAGTAAAATCTCTTCGAGATTTTACTCCCCTCTTTCTTCTCTAATTCTCTTTGGACCTTTAATCACAAGTTCTCCATCAATTTCAATGTCAGGACTTTCAATAATTGTAACATTTGTTGCAATTTTCATGGCAGTATCAAATCCTTCGTTATATCGAACAGCTTCTGAAACTGTCATGGGAGGACCAATTTTGACATTTCCCACAGTCTTTCTGATACCTAACATGTTACATAAAACTTCTTCAATGGCATCTTTGTTTTCTCGAGTGTTTTCAATGACGATTGTGGCGTTAATTTTTGAACTAATGTATTGAACGGGAAGATGTGTGAATAAATCCATCCCTCTTTCAAACAAAAAAATCTATATATTTTTAATAAGAATCTATTTTTTAAAAAAGTAAGAAATGGAAGTTTATTCTGGTCCCAAGCTTTCTTCCAAAGATGAATTGGCAGTTAAAGCAATTCTTAAAAATTACGAAAATGGGCAGATTTTAAAGATTGATGCTCTTCATAATGTCGATTTTACGGATGAAGAAGATATTCCTGGTGGATTTTTAATGGTTCATCCAGTGGATGCCAAACTTCATGTGGATTCTCTCCCTCTTAACGCTTTTACGTACATGATGATTGTTCCCATTCTTTCTGATGTTAAAGAAGCTGATTTGAAGCCGGAATTGCTTCATGAAGCGGTTTCTCAATTCGTTTCTAAAGATCAGACCCCTCCCTCTCTCAAGTGTCAATCCATTGATGGATCCATGGATGGAAAGACGTGGAATGCAGAGTTTGGAGAGGATGAGCATGCTTTTGCCGGTATATTTAAGCAGACCAAAGGTCGAGACACTCGATATTTTATTGGTGTTCAGGCAGGAGCTCCCATGGCGTGCAAACAATTACGTGATCGAATTGCTCGAAAAAATATGACTTTTGAAGAGCTTCTGAATGATAATGACTACAATTATGCGCATTACATTGCTCAGAGAAATGCGCAACGCATTGCGTACAATGTTGCGCGTGCTTTTCAACTCCCCATTCGTCACATGAGTGATGTGGGAGCTTTTAAAGAGCAGGAATTTTCCGCTCTCCCTATGCGTGCGGTGGCTTCGTATGTTCAGCCCACCAGTACGGTGCAGCGCATCACTCATGATTCTCAGAGTGCTATCGGCGTGTTCAATAAGCTTTCTCCTCTTTCAAAGACTCATTTTGTTTATGAGGGACCTTGGAATGGTATTGCAGTGTTTCACATGCGTACAGGTGGAATAGGTCATGCTCTTCCTTCGCATTCCGGAAAGCTGGAAAAACCGAAGAAGCTCTCTCCTGCAGAAATATCAAAACGCATGAAGAATGTGTTGTGTGAGGGAGACATTAAGAAACACCCCGAAATCATTTCGGAAACCTACAAGAGCGTCGACTCGGAGGACTTTTTGGAATCCATGAACAAGTTGGGATGGAAAACGCAAAATCTGAGAAATTTGATTCCGATTGTGATTAAGATTTACAATCCAAATGTTAAGAGATAAAAGGTGCAATTAATTCTTTATTAATGTTCATCACATCTGGATGGTTATATTTCCTGACTCACTTGATTTTCCATTGTCTTTCATTCGCTTTTTCAATTATATGAGCTTCCCACCATGACCAATAGGAATCAATACATTGATGAACAAGAACTTTATCACCGTTTGACCAAGGATAATTCGGTAAAACAACTGGCAGTGGTTTAATATCTTTAGATGTAATTTCACATAATAGAGGCTTCTTCAACATGACCTTATTCTTATCAATGACAAGACCTTCATACCAACAATATGAAAAATATTTGAAATGTTTCGTTAAATTGACAACGACACGTTTTCCAATTTTTTGACCCTTCATTTAATTTTAGAAATGGAGGGTGATTTATTTTTTGATTTTGAAAAAGATTGGTTTACCTCCGATAGATATTTGGTTGGTTATATTAAATTTAATAATGGTTTAATAAAACGTGTCATGTTTGAAGCTAATCTCGAAGCTGAAATTGACATAGATGGTAATAACTACGATGATTTTGATGATAAAAAGATATTTAAAGTGAATAGATTTCCAAATCAATCAGACGTAAGGAAAAACTATAATTTACAAGATAAAGTATATTATCTAAAACTTGGTTATTTAAAATATGGTGTTATAAGTGTTCTACATATGGATAACTATTATACAATGTTTGAAAATGATGATGTTGTTAGCGGGGACACTATTATTCCTTCAAATTGGTTTATTCTTCGTAAAAACTGTGTATCCGCAATTCATGAAACATCTAAATGTCTTTTAAAATTGAGAATTTACAAGGATTTGAGGGTTTTAATAGCAAAATATATTTGGGAAAGTCGGAACGATGAAGAATGGGGATATTAATGTCAAAATTACTAAAGGCGTTACATTTATACAACATCTAAGTTTTTATTCAAATTTTTTTACAAAATTAATGATTTATGAAGATTTTAAAACCGAAGAATACATAACAGATGGTATTTTTTGTTGGTATTTTGATTTTAAATTAAATAAATTACCAAACAAATCAAACGTTAGAAAAAATTATAAAATAGGCGACAAAGTATATTTTATTGATGATGATGATGATAAATTATATTATGGTGAAATATCAGGAATGGTTGAAAATTTATATTACATTCATTATAGCAACGTTAACACATCTATGTTAGTACCTAAAAATGTGATAATTCCTTCCGATTGGTGGATTCTTCATGAACGTTGTACATCCGCAATTCATGAAACATCCAAATGTTTTTTGAGATTGAGAATTTACAAAGATTTAAGGGTTTTAATAGCAAAATATATTTGGGAAACTCGGAATGATGAAGAATGGGGATATGTATCTTGAAATACATGAATATGAGGGATGTTTTCAAATATTAAGAGCAGTGTTTAAGAATAAACCACATTATTTCAATGAAGATTTTAATCTCGTTGAATATGAAAAGAAAGGCCCTACATGGGATCGTGGAAGAAAAATTATAAAATTTGAAATTAGTAGATTTCCAAATAAATCAAATGTGAGGAAAAGATATTTTATTGATGATAAAGTTTACTGTGTTAGTGATGGAGTATTAAAATTTGGAACAATAAGATCAAAATATCGCGAAAATAGATATGTTGTAAAATTTGATGAAAATTTTAATATTGATTTGATTCCTGAACATTTGATTATACCTTCAAATTGGTTTCTTCTTCATGAACGCTGTAAAATTGGAATGTATGAAACATATAAATGTCTTTTAAGATTGAACATTTATTTTGATTTAAGAATTTTAATAGCTAAATATATTTGGGAAACGCGAAATGATGAAGAATGGGTATACCCAAAGTGTGAAGAAAACCAAACTTTTAATTCTTACAAATCGTTTTTCCAGTAATGATTTCATCCAGAAGGAGCAATAAAATTTTTCCCGTTTTGATTCTTTCAACAACTACTGGATAATGAGATTCAACTTTTTCATAATATCGACTTTAAAATCGATTTTAAATACTTTAAAAGAATCTTTCACTAAAATTGCCAGTTGTCTGTCACCGTATTCGATAAACAATTCCTTAATATCAAACGCTTTTAAAATCTGACCCTCCATATGGGAAATAAAAATTCTAAATTCTTTGTTGGTTATAGTAGCACTCCTGAATTGGCGTGTAAAGCTCTAGAGTATGAGATACAAAAGAAGCATCCTGAAGCGTTTGTAACTATTACCAACCCAGAAGTTAAAGTACCTGCACTTTCTCCAAGAAGTGTTCCAAGACTTGCCATTGCTAGAATTGATGGAAAGGATTATGAAGTGCAATTTGATAAAGATAAAAATGGAATCATTGCTTTAATAAACTCGCAGTATTTATAAGAAAAAAAAATCCGGCTGAAAAAAATGCGAATCTTTAATTCTCTATTGATTTTTTTTATTGTTTTGGTTGTTATGTTACAAATTCAACCTCCTACCACTGTCCCACCTTCTTCTTGTAATGAAACAAGAATTGTTTTGACCAATGGCATTGAACCTTTACATGCTGCACAATTTGTTTCGGTTTCAAAAAATAGATTGTATTATTTTCAATATATTGGTAGCAATTTAACATTTGTAGCGCCTGATTGGAATGTTACATTTACAAATGTTTCTGGTACTAGAAATCTTCATAATGTGGTGGCTAATGACACGGTGGTGTATCTTGTTGGTCCTTTCAATTCACCGATAGATGGAGATGTTATTGTTTATAAATATTCTCAAAATGGAGTATTATTGTCAACGACAAATTATTCAACAGGATCAGATTATGTTGGTTTACCATACATTGACAATGATTTATTTGTATTTTACACATATACCAATACATATTTTTCCAATGGAACAGTTACAAATAATACGTTTTCATATTTTCAAAGAATTTTTAATTTTGTATCTAATTTTGAAGGTACAGTTGGTATTATTGGTAAATGGACAACAACTTTATCGGATCAGTATAATTATATTGCAACAGATGGTACAAATTTATATGCCATTTCCCAAAATGGAACTGGTGGAGGACCACCGATATCCTTTACAAAATACGATAACGATGGAAATTTGGTTTTTTCAAAAGCTTTTGGAACTTTTCCATTATGGATTGGTGTCGGATTTTCAATACCGATGACATATTACAATGGTCATGTTTATTTTGTGTTTAACACATGTTTAACATGTTCAGCTGCCATGGCAAAATTTTCAGTCATTGATGGAAGTTATACAATTAGATCAAAATCGGGTTTGGAACAATTTAATGATTTCTGCCTGGCGATAGATGACGTAAATAATTCTTTATATTTTGGTGCAACCAATCAGCCACTGCCCACTCCAATTTATGAAATTAATAAATTTTGCGACATTTAATGTTTATTTAATAAACGCTCCTTAGCGTTTTGTTCATACACACAACGATCCAAAAGATCTTGCTCATTTTTGAACAATCTTGTAATTTCTTGTTCCATGGTATAAAGTTTGACAAAACTCAAATGACTTGTCTTTCTCCATTCCTCTAATAACTTGTCGCGCCTTAATTGAATGATATCCCGATCACAATACCCTTGATAACGACAGACGTAACAATAAAATACGCGACCCTTATTCATTATGAAAGGAATAAGGGCTGAGTATTTTTATCCCTCAATTAGGACAACTTTTGTAATGCACGCAAGGCGCGTTATTTAGGTGTTTTATCATGGGTTATAGTTGGTAGAAGACTTGGATTACCGAATGAAATTATTGAAATGATCAAATGATATTGAACGTTGGTTTGGAACATTGAAATATGAAAGAAAAAGAGTGATTGAAAAGTTTATTTAAATAAATCTTCCAAAAATAATTCATCCTCCCATTCTTTGATTTTTCCGGGAATATTCCAGTCATCGAAACACTTTTTGTAAAGAGAATTTGGAGCTTGCTTCATAATTTGTAAATCACGATCACGAGCAGCATATTCTTCAGTTTTATGAGTTTTGTGATATTTTATAGATGAATTATAAATATTAGTAACATATTTACCGTTTTTTACCTTAAAAACATTCGTATATGATCTATTTTTTCTTTTTTTCTTATTTTCACAATTTCCCTTTGCGTTTGTTATTCTAAGATTATCAAGTCTATTATTAAATGTATCACCGTCAATATGATCAACTTTAAGATTTGGGTTAAATACATCAAGTAGATATCTATGCAATAAATATCTTTTCTGCTCTCCTGTTTTACCTACATCAATATTTACATATTTAAAACATGTTAATACATTATATTTAATTTTATCATATGATTCTAATGATATAATAGTTTCTTTACCACCATATAGTTTAATTTTACATATTTTATCGTCAATATCTTCTTTAAATGTTTTAATTATTTTTTTTGGAACATAATTTGGATGTTCATCGGGAAAATTTAATTTTAAATCAAATCCGTTTTGTATAATATATTTATCATATTCTTTTGCACAAGTCAATTCATCTTTCGAGTAAAATACAACTTTTTGTTTTACGTTTACACAGAAACGATTTCGGTGTTTATATACACCAATATATCCTTTCTTGTTTTTTCTTTTTTTAATAATTGGAATACATGTTTTGTAGTATTCTTTTTTATCGTCAAAATTTAAAGGTTTTGTGATATTATTATTATAAACATATATGTCATATGCAACAGCAGCTTCTTCTTCATTTTCAAAATATCCAAAATTAAAAGTTTCCCCATTAAATTTTAATGATGAATGATACTTCCCATTTTTTTTGTGAAATGAAACACCATGATATTTACTTGAAGTATTTTTACGTTTACGTCTATTACGCGAATTATCTGCAAATGTAAGAAACCTTAAATTTTCACGACAATTATTTAATTTGTTTAAAGGATCATTTGAGTTAATATGGTCAATAATATAACCTTCAGGCGTAGGAAGATTTTGTATAATATTCATAATATAAGCATGCATTTCTATTGTTTTGCCTTGATAAGATGTTTTTACATAATTTTTACCACGGTACCATTTTAATTTATTTAATATATCAAAATCTTGAATTGAACATTTTGCATATTCCCCTGTTTCAACTCCCCGAATTTTTAGTGGAATTAATTTAAAATTTTGACCCTTCATTATTTTTTACAATTTAAAAATGGACGACGGGGTGAAAATCATTTTGAGCAACGGACTTACCTGTCTTTGTTCAAAAGAAGATTTTAATTATTTGAACCAATATAAATGGCGAGTGTCCATGGATAAAAAATACGCTTCGACGAAGATTGACGGAAAGTATGTGTTGATGCATAGACTTTTGCTGAATGATCAATTGAATGCGGAATTGTATGTTGATCATATTAATAACGACGGTTTTGATAACAGACGATCAAATATCAGAGTTTGCACTCCAGCAGAAAATTCGTTGAACAGAAGAAAAAGGGCGAATGTATCATCAAAATATATGGGTGTAAGTTATGCATCAAAACGTAAAAAATATAGTGTTTCTATTAGAGCTAATGGTAAAACAATTAGGTTGGGAATGACGGACAATGAAAAAGAAGCAGCTCAATTGTTCGATATATGGACAATAAAACAAGATGATTACAAAGATGGTTTTAGAAAATTGAATTTTCCGGAAAATGAAAAAGATTATATGAATGGAACAATAACAGTAAAACGTAACGCAAAGAAACAAAAGTTATCAAAATATTATGGTGTTCATAAAAATGGAAGAGTTTACACATCTAAAATTATCATTAATGGAAAAACAACTTATATTAAATATTCAAAAGATCAAGAAATATGTGCAAAAGAATATGATAAGTATGTAGTAGAAAACAAATTAGATAAGAAATTGAATTTCCCGGAAGATTATCCTGATTATAAACCAGTGAAGGTTTTAAAAATCAAAAATATATGTGATTTTGAAAATGGTGTTTGTAAAATCAAAGTAAAGGATAAAGTAATATTAATAGATGAAACTGATTATGATCTGATAAAACATTTTGCATTATATATTAATTCTTATGGGTATGTACAATTTCCAAACGAAGGTAAAAGTTATATTTTATCTAGATATCTATTAGATGTTAAAAAATCAAACGTTTTTGTTGATCATATAAACAATAATAGATTAGATAACAGACGATCAAATTTAAGATTATCAAACCACATAGAAAATTCACGCAATAGATTTAAGAATGGAAAAAACAAAAGCTCGAAATATATGGGAGTAAGTTATAGAAAAGATCGTAGTAAATATACTGCAATTATAAATTTAAATAGAAAAACACATATAAAATTGTTTGATGGTGAAGAAGATGCTGCAAGATATAGAGATTTATATATTTTAAGAAATGTTGAAAATCCGACATTTAAATTTAATTTTGAATGGAATGATAAACAAGAACGTGAAAAATGGGAAAATATTTATTTCAAATAAAAACCATGTTTCCTTCCAAATCTCTAAATCTCCACCCGACAAATTGTTCAGCATAAGTTCGCTTATAGTCACGGAGAGTTGCAATAGCTACTTGTTCTCCAAGTTTTGCGCTTACATAATTATCAGACAACCAATGAACACCTGCAATATTTCTGCCAATTCCAACATTTGCAGACAATTTGTTAAGTTCATGTTCCACAGTTAAATTCGGCCCAACATATGGAATAGTGTCAGATCCATTTGCATTTGGAACTAAAGGAGTAGGAATTACATAATCACCGTCAAAGAATGCCTTTAGAATAGTCACACAAGCTCCTGAAACACTACTGTGTCCTGCAGCATATGACGGATGGGTTGGAGAGCCAGCTGAAATTGCTTGAGGTATGAAATAACCACCATAAGTAGCATTTAAAAACGTTCCAGCAGTAGAATTTAACGCTTGGGGATGAATATCAAATGTATGAATTCCTTTTTTCATGCGGTCCACACGTGCCCCGAAAGCTTCAGGTCTTAACCTTCTAGCAACATTCCACTTTGTTTGCCAGGCTCCATGTAACGCACGATTTGCTACTTCAGTCATCATTGTAACAATATTAGGAGCTCCAAATGATGTAAAACCAATTTGATTATTAGAATTTAAATAAGGATTTGTAGGATTAAAAGGAGCATGGAATGTATCAAGTAAAACCATGGATGCTTGATGATATGATTGTTGAAGCATGTCCATGGCAACGAATAACGATAAATCTCTTCCAGTTATAATATATCTTGAAGTGTTCATGTATGTTTGCGTCTCTAACGGAGGTAATTGACCATTTTGAATATGTAACCATGTGGTCATATTGGTCATGAAATTAATTCCGGGTTCAAATGGTATAATCTTCATATCAATGTGGTTTGGACCATAATAACATGGTTGATAAAAGAATTGAGAGATATAAGGACCAATATCGCATCCTTTCCAAACACCTCTAAATAAGTTACTTGCATTTACGGGTAACTTTGCTTGATAATCTGTAAGATTATTCAATTCAAGTATTGCTGCTTGTGTAACGTTTTCCAATCCAAAATCTTCAAATTTTACATCTCTACTCAATGCCATCCAAGCTGATTCTACATACTCTGATCCTTGAGCAGCAGAACTAAACGTAGGTGCAGGCGGGACATTCAGCGCGTGTGAATCTATTCCAATTAAATCAAATGCAAACGCTCCCATTGGGTTTGTCAATTTGTTTGTCGCATTTGGAGCCAGCTGCACACTATCAAAATTCTTTGCATTTACAGCAGCTACAAGCGCTTCATAATATGCAGGAACCACCAATCCTGTGATTGGATCATGCAGTAAACTCTTGCTGTATTGAGCACGTTTATCCGCGTATAGAGCTTCATCACCATTATTGACCTGGCATGATACCGGTCGAAGATAATTATCGGTAGCAGCAGCAATTCTTATGGAATAGGATTGAGCTCTACGTTCTTCACCACATCCACCACCCGTCTGAGGCAAAAGTAGGGGCGGAGTGGTTGGAATTTTAGAAGTTGCAATCAAATTACCGAGGGTAATACCAAATATAATGATACATGTCGCAAATATCGCAGAAATTAAAAAGTTACTGCCATTGGAAGATTTCATTTTTTTTTTATTAAAAGAATTCAAGTTTTAAATACTTTTTTATGAATAAAAAAACTTAAGATTTTGTATTTTCCAACAAACTTCTTTATGATTATGCCAATCATTTCTACTACATGATTCATTACAATATCTTATTAAATGACAACCACCACATCTGTATTTTGTACCGGATTGTTTACAATGTTCACATTTTCCAATCGTTTTTCCAATTTTTTTGAGTAATCTATATTTTACTTTTTGATTTAAATGATTGACGATATCATCTTTTTTATACGTAATTATAGAATTAAAGATCATTTTAACAAATCGTTTATGAATTGTCAATAAACTTTTATACGTAAATGATTTGCAATCGTTGCAATGCAATAAATGTTCTTCATGAGTAAATGCTAACATGCATTTTTTAATCTTTTTACAATATCTGCATGTCTCATTATCCACAGATAATATTGATAATATATACCCCTCCATAAAATTTTAAAAATTTAATGAAGGGTTTAATTGATCCTCGTCTTAGAGATTTATATTGTAAACGTTACATTTGTGCAGATTCTTTAACCGCTCACGCATTGAGAGCAACGTGCAGAACGTTACATAATTGGATTAAGATTGATCGAGAATTTATAGAAAAATTAAGAAACTTTATGAAGTTGGGAGTGTATAGAACAACATGGTTTGATTATCATGATTTTTTTGGTGATTTTGGAGTAACATTCCGTCATTTAAAAAGTCCTGACATTTATGTGTTTGATTATGACGAATATCACTATTCAATGCATTTATTAGTCGGAGAAGTTCCGTACCCTAGAATTGTAAAGGCGATAAATAGAACATTTAATAATGATAATGCAATGGATATAATTAATTCAATTATAAGATTGGAATATGCAAGAAAAATTAAATGGATGATTGTATATGATGTAAATTTAAGATGTTTTATTCTGCATTAATTAAATAGTTATACCAACATTTTTTACATACATAAAAACTATAAGGTACAAATCTATCACTATCTAGTATTTTGTTACATATAAAATTATCACACTTTCTACATTTTTCAATATCATAAGGACATGAAATACGTTGAAAAAAATATTCCCACCAAAAATCCCATCTTGGATCTGAAGGAGGAATGTCCAAAGGAAAACAATCTTTAACATAATTCATAGTTGTTCTAAACGTCGAAACATTTACAGAATGACTAAACATTTGTATCGTTGAACACATTGGATATAATACATATCTTATGACATCTTTAGGAAGTTTAAATTGTTTTAAACATAATATGACTGTATAAAAATCAATCGCTCTTGTGCATTGGGTGCATGTATGTAATTTACAAAATGGAATTCCAATTCTGAAACATATTTTACATTCGTAAAATTTGTAAAAATATACAATATCTCCATGACCTTCTATCCAATCTACAAAATATCTGTGACATTTTCTACAAAACTTTCTTTTTGCTCTGTTTTTACAAACGTATTCTACATTAAAATATTTCTTTGCAATAATTGACCCTTGACAAAACTTTGAATCATAATCTTTATGATCCTGAATTGCATAAGAAATTGAAGCCCTCATTAAAAAATTATGATTCCAAAGGGTCAGGATAGGAAAATTCTTCTAGAATGGTATCGAATTAGAGATTTATGGTTTGGATTAAATTATACACGACAGGATCGTTTTTTGGCTTTAGAACTTGCCGAAAAATGTAAACATCCCGAAGCACAGTTTTTATGTGGGAATCAGTCAAAAACGATTTATTTATTAAATATAAATGGAGATCAACCGCTTTTATTACAAAAATATTTAAAAAAGGTAGCAAAAAATGGTGATGCATTTGCTCAGGCAGTGTATGCTTCTAAATTTCTAAGTGAAAATCGAGATAAACAATTAAAATATGCAAAAAAATCTGCAGTTCAAGGAGAACGTGACATATTTATCGCTTTAATTTTAATGATGAAATATTAGCAAACGCATTATTCTTAAGAGCCGCAAAACTTGGAAGTAAATACGCTATGAAAATGCTTGGTTCTTCATATTGGATGGGGAAATCAGGTCTAGATGAGAAATCAAAAATATATTACCAAAATCAACTGATTGTATATCGTAAAATGGTCGACATGTGGACTCTAGTTGCAAGACGTTTAGGAGTTGTAAAAGATAACAGAAGGTTGATTGGTAAAATGATATGGAAACAACGTAAATATATGGACGCCCCAAGAGAGGGAATTTGGAAAATGACTAGAAGTTATTTAAGATGGAGGAATTGATAGAAATTCCGCAGGAATTTCTATCAATTCCTCAAAAAGAAAATTTGAAAAGTATTAAATGAATTAAATGAATTGGAGGAATTCCGAAGGAATTCCTTCCTCAAATGAAGTGTGTTCATTGTCAAAAATCTGCAAAATGGCAGGAAAAACAAAACCCCAAACGAATATACTGTTCTAAAGAATGCATAGGTTTAATGATACATTTATCAAATGAAGAAAAAGAACAATTTTACAATCTACCAACAATGTTTATGCATGGCACAAGAAGTCCAATTTTTGTGTATATGAAACACATGAAAAACCCTGGAGTGTATTCGACGGGCACATTGTATAAAAATTTCATATTTCCAATGACCGGTCCATTAGGTGGTGATGTTACCTCTAAAACTGAAAACGTAGGGTTAGAAGTTGTGTCAGGTATATTGAACAAAGAAATGTTTGATAGAAATGTTTATTATACAACATTTGAAGATGAAGACATTACAGAAGACAAACTGGTTAGAGATGTATCCCGAATGATTGAAAAACGAGGAGAATACTATCGTATGAACAAGATTTTAGGATACATTAGTAGATTAAGATATTGGGATGATGAAATTTATCAGAAAAAGTTTAAAAATGATATCTTGAAGTATATTTTACCGTTAGTTCCAAAAGATTATGTACAGGTCATTCTTTCGGATAGACCTGTTATTCAATTTACAAGGGAAGAAAAAATGGAGTTAAATCAAACATATCCAATTATTTTCCTATCTGCAAAAGCTGCAAAGGAGTCTTTTGCTCCAGAAAAGAAAGGCATTGAAAAGGAAGAAGTTTATGTAAAACAATTGTTAATTCAAGATGTTGACGTTGTGTACACCACGAAAGCTGGAGCTCAATATGTAAAAGAAAATTTGATAAAATTAGGGAACAATCATGCATTAGTTATTCCATCTGATAATCTATTTTATGAATCGTACAGATTATCCTTTCTCGTTGGTAGTTTGAAACCGAAAACATGGGAAAGTTATTTACCGAAAGAATGGTTGAAGAGTAAAGAACGCATGGAAAAAATATACAAGAGTGGTATAAAACCAGAAGATTTTGAAGGTGCTTCAGAAAAGGAAATTGAAGAAGTATTAAAAGAATTGGAGGAGTAAAGAGTAATTCCTTCGGAATTACTCTTTACTCTAAATGAACTTTCTCAAAGTCTACCTTTGTCTTGAAATTCTATGGCTCATATTTTATATTGTAGCGGTATCCATCGCTTACGGTATAAACATTCCAGATGTAACAAAAGGCGATGTACTTCGATTGGACACTCACTTGATAACACCACTGGTTGTCCTTACAATTGCTTATTCAAAACGTCCGTTCTTGTGGATTTGTCCATTATTCATATTCATTCTTTTCCGCGAATCCATCAATGTTGCGGAAATTTCATATTTTTCGGGACTTCGCGCATTTAATGAGAATGCATGGGGATACACTTTGTTTGTGGTGTGTTATCAAACGACATTGTCCATTATTGCTTTTTTTTGGTATATAAATAAATATCGCAATCATAAATAAAAAAAAATGTCCAGATATAACAAGTTAGAGGACCCGCCGGGACCCATCACGGGTTGTTCATGGTTCTCAATTGTGGTTTTTTTGGTTTTTGCTTTGGTTGCATTTGGTTATGCATTAACTGCATTTTTTGCGCAACCTGGACAAAATATGCGAATAGATTTACTCGCATATCAAGTAACAGGACTATCAAATAATTTAACTAATGAGACGAATGCGAGAATTGCGAAAGACATGATTTTAATGTATAATGTGTCACAATTATATATGGATGTTTCGGGATTAATGGTAAATCTAACCAATGAAACAAATGCTAGAATTGATAAAGATATGATATTGATGGGAAATGTGAGCAGTCTTCAAATGTCGATTGATTACATTTACAATGTGTTGAATATAACGAACGGAACTGGAATAGAAGTTATGCAAACATTAATGTTTTTGAATTCTAGCGTATTCAACTTGACGGGAGATGTTAACATGATTTACAATATTTTGAATACCACAAATACCGATTTATCTACATTGAATCAAACCGTGAATAATTTGATCAACAATGTGACTGCTTTAGAAGCTAAAACAATTTCAAACGGCACAGGAATTGCAATAACGGATCAAAATGCTGGAAGTTATGGAACGATTTCATTGACAAACATATCTGGAGTGGAAGGAACGCATCCATTTCCTTCAAGTGTTTCAGTTGATGGGCAAGGCAGAATTACTGCAATTGCAAATGGTACTGAACCCATGACCTCCATCACCATTGGTCCCGGTTTATCCGTGGATTCAATGAATCCAATGGTTGCGGGTGGAACTCTTAATGCAACTTCAGATTATCTGCAGTTGCAAGTGATTATCCCGCCCGGAACACATACGCACGCCACTGTGACGGTAGATACATATGGAAGAGTTACCATGTTGTCTTCGGGATCTCATCCGGTGACGAGTGTAGCGGCAGGAATCGGCATGTCTTTTGCAACGATTGATTCCATGAATCCTACCGGAACAATCAATTTATCAAATATTTCAGGAGTTGAAGGATATTGGGTGAATCCTGCCATGAATGTAGATGGCCAGGGAAGAATAATTACCATTATGAACATGTCTGGATCTGGAGTAACGTCAATTACCGCTGGAGCAGGTTTAAATGGTGGAGTAATCACTACGACGGGAACTATAAGTATGCCAAATGTTGGTCCTGGTGCAGGAACATATTTTCCTGTTGATACAGTTTCATTAGATGCTCAAGGAAGAGTAACGAGTGCGGTACAAAGCACGGCAACGTTTGTTAGAATGTGGCCTGATTTTTTGCCAGCAAATCCTTTACTGTATTATATTTTATTTGATACTTCAGTTGCAAATGCAGATTGTGTTGGTGCTTTGGGACCTTGTACTCAAGGATTTACTGCTTCTCAATCCACTCCAGGACGTTATGATCAGTTTTTGTTTGGTTTTTCTGCAACCTATCATTTTGAATATAAACTATATGGAACAAATGCGGCATTGAGTGCAACAGATGGACCCAATGGATTGGTTTATGAACACATTAGTAGCGGAAATACTTATTATTTTGGATATTCTTTTTGTGTTGACATTAATTTTCAAGCGGGGTTTTGTGAATCTACAGCAACTTTTACAACTTATATCAATGCAGGAGATTACATACGTTTGCGAAGTTTAAACACAAATAGAGATTGGATTTCACCTCTCTCAACAACTCCTTTTGTATATTCAGGACCTGGTGCAATTGATGAAGGATTGTTTGGTTATTTTATTATTACAAGAATTAGATAATAAAAATTATTTGAAGAAGAAAAAAAAGAAGAAAAAAAAATGATTCTCTTATTGTTTTTGTCAATTGCATTTGCTTGTAGAGTAACCAACAGAGATGACTATCTTGGTTGTTTTTCGCAATATTTAGATTTGGATCATAATGGTGTAATTACAGTAAGTGAAATTGATACGGCCTTATTGCAACATTACAATTTTTCCAATATTGCATTTAATGGAACAATTATAATGAGTAAATGCGATATGAACGGAGATGGTGTATTAACACAAGCAGGCGACTGGAATAATCAAACATCATGCTTGAAGAAAACTTTTTCATTAACCGCGATGTATGTATGTGATGTTTGTGTAAGATATGGTTGGACATTTCCAACTAGAAAAAAATAAATGGTTTTCGATTTAAATACACTCCAATCATTTTCGCAATGTCACGATTGATCCATTTCCTCAATTTAAGAGAACATAAAAGCCAAGCAGTTCGTGAAGTGTTGCGTTCATTTTTTAGAGTTTCTTGTTGATTAAGATATGTTTGAATAATAAATGTTTTTGTATGTAAATCAGTACAATACTTTAATTCAGATAATCGATAATTTCCCCATGAATTATCTTCATAAATGGAAATATCTGTCATTCTTCCTGGAAACTTTTTCGAAATTCCGAGAAAACACCAAGCCGATTCATGAAGTGTTATATTTTCAGGACCACATAATTCACAACCATATTGTCTACGATATTTAAATAAATGACCTTTTTCACATATAAATTCACGGTATTCAATCACATGACAAGGTGGTGATATTGTTTGACCTGATTGAGTTTGAAAATTTTTAGAATCACAAAAGAGACACTTCATTCTTCTCCCAAAAATAAAATGGTTTCAAACTTAAATAAGTTCCAATCAATTTCGCAATGTCACGATTAATCCATTCCCTCAATCTGAGAGAACATAGGAGCCAAGAAGTTCGCGAAGTGTTGCGTTCATTTTTTAATATCTTTTGTTGATTAATATATTTTTGAATAATGCCATCAATATCATTGATATTCCATCTAAGTTCGGAAAGTTTTACTTTGAATTCTGGATCATGAAATTGTATATGTGAAACTCTTCCAGGAAACTGAACATTTCTAACAAATATCCATGAACCTTCTGTTACTTTGTTATGTTTTTCATGATTTAATAAATGTCCATTACTACAAATTTTATTTATATACAATGTTTTTTCACCATTTACATATTTTACAAATCTATATGATGGTTCAATGTCAAAATCAATAGAATTACAAAAGAGACACTTCATATCAGAAATTGTTTGAATAATTTCTAATTTTTAAAAAAAATTGGGGGGGGGGGGAATGAAGGTAACTTACCTTTGTGGAACCTCTAAGGGAAAAAATGATTAGAAAATAAAACAAATCTATCAATTACTCTTACGGAAAACATCCAAGCACTTGTTTTCCTCCATCGGGGTGTTCGTAAATGAGCGACTCTTGATTGTGTTGAATCTTATTGTACTTTTGCTTCTTCACGTGTGTTCCCTTTTTAAATGCCATTTCGATTTTTTCGATGGTCGCAGTCATAAACATTCCAGCTTGTCGTTTTCCAACTGAGAATACCGCAATTGTGATTCCAGGTATAGCAAGCATGGCAGCGGCAGCAGCTCCACTCACAGTCCACGTTTTTCCATTTCTTCTTGCCATGTTTACAAGTGTTTCTTGAGACATTCGATCTATTTTGCGTTGCGCAATCACTCTGCCTTTGACTTGTTCCCATTCGTGCAGATATATGCGGGGCAGCAAAGAATCGACAAGTGCTTGAAATACTTTAACCTGAACGGGACTCCATATGATTCCAAACCCATTCAAGAAAATGTCCTGTATCTTTTCTAATAATATATCACCATTTGTCTTTTTCACCACTCCAATTCCGTAATTGCGTTCAAATCGTGTCGAAATGTTGTGCTTTTGATGCCGTTCAAAATGTTGATGCTCGTCGTACCACGCAGTGGCGAACGGCTTGTGAAATTTCTCCCAGATGTTCATTAAAGTTTTATCAAATCTAAAAAAATAATTTATTTAATAGAAGGAAAAGTAATTTCTTCGAAATTACTTTTCCTTTTTCCTTAAATGCTTTCCGCTAATGATGTTAAAATATCCATCAACTGGGTTCAATATGGTCTAACCTTTTTAAAATGGATTCACACCATCATTCTCATCTGCTGGGCATGTGGAGGTCTTTTAACACAATTTTCAAATGGTATATGGCACATTACACCCATTGCGTATGAAATTCTTTTGAGAGATGTTATTGGTGATTCTCTCGGATTTGGCATGGACATTGAAGTCAGACCGAAAATGCGAATCATCAATACCATTTATTTCCTGTTGATTGTGGCGATTGGATTTAATGCGACTCATTTGGGATTCACCATTGATGAACTTGTAACTAATTCAAGTACACCCATCTATTGGTTTTTAATCTTTTTTTCATGTCTATTGGGGCTCCTGATTGTTTTGGAGGTTGTGTATATTTATTATTTCATAAAATATAAGAAATATTTAGGACTTTTAATAAAGACGAAATGAGGAAACGCATATTCCAATCTTCTTTCTCTTTCCAATATTCAAAAGGTTCTAAATTCATCATTTTTCCAATCAATTTACGAACATCTGGCACCAATCCTAATCTTTTAGCACATAATAACCACATTTTACGTGATTCGGAGATTTGATATTTTCGTTCCTTCTGATTCTTAACGTAAATGTCTCTCACTCCACGTGGATCACCATAATTACGTATTTCGTGAACTGTCCATTCATTGTTCGCCCATAATCTTACATGAGACAAACGTCCTGGAAGTCCATAACACCAATCACGTTCAATTATTATGAATTTATTTTTTTGTTCCTCATATACACATATTGCATGTCCATTATCACATATTGTACATGATCTAGGAAAAGGGCCGTCTTTTGAATTTATATAGTAAACTGCAGGAATAAAGTAACTTAATGTAGATACTGGGATGATTGCTTCACAATGGAGACACTTCATTTTTGTTTTTATTTTTGGGAGGAAAACCCCACAGGCCGCGAAGCGGCCTGTGGGGTTTTCCTCCCCTCCCCTCTTTTGGGTGAGTTCTCCAGGGCGCGAAGCGCCCTGGAGAACTCACCCCCTCCCAATGAAAAACAAAAACGTTGCCACCATACACAATAGCGTTTGTAGTAAAATGACTAATCCTGCGTAATTTGAATCGATTGGATATTCTGTGCTTAGAATAAATATGGATGTTCCTACGCATATGCATTGTGTGGTTACCCATACGAACAGCCATATCTTTACCTGCAACTTTTCAGAAATATCATTAATTGATACCAAATTTATGCAAACTGCTGCAAACGTTGAGAATAATGGAGGTAAAATATGTGTAGGAGGAAATTTATCATGTGAAGTTATTTGACCATCAATAAATATAACCCATCCCAAAGTCAAGATAACTCCAGAAAAGAATCCAATTAAAATTCCTTTGATGGAAATCATTTTTTAATACCGGTACCAAAAATGGTAATACTGTTCAAATTGAACTTTTGTTCAATCATATCCTTGTTATCCAAAAGTTTGGTCTGATCTTCGTTGGAACGGAGGAACAATCTTGCACATGGACCATTCTTAATTTTGGTAATCTTTTCTGCTTCAATATCAAACTCATCCTTGAGATATTGAAAAAATGTTTCCTCATCCAAATTGACAGTTCTTGCAAAAAAATTGCCAATGTAAATGTCGGTCTCAGATCCAATTCTTTCAATGAATTCTCCTTCCTCCCTCACTCTCTTTCTAATCATTGGAGGAGGACTTCGTGATCTAGATCGGTAACGAGGAGGAGTTCTTTGAGCACGACGAAGATCTTCAATTTGGTTCTTGAGGTTTTGAATTTCTTGATCCTTTTCATCAATTCTGCGATAAAGTCTCAAAAGTTCATCGGAAGAGCCCCTCATTATGTTTTGAAAAAATTAAAAAATTTTATTTTTTCTAAAATTCCCAGGGCCGAAGGCCCTGGGAATTTTAGAACCGAGTTCCAAACTGTCTCTGTGCGTTTGCTTCTCTTTGTTCAGCGAGCTGTCTCTGTCTTTGCGTCTTATTCAATCTCTTCTCTTGTCTGATACCACGTCTTGCAACACGAGTTCCTCGGTTTGCTCTACGCTTCTTACGTCGTTCTCTTCTCAATCCTCTTCTGTTTCTTCTAACTTTTGCTTTGGTTCTTGTTCTATTCAAGATACCAATCAAATCTTCATGTCCCATATTGGAAGTGATGAGGAATTCATTCCCATCATGAAGTGGATGTTCCATATCCAGTTGCACTTCAAATTGCAACTGTTCTGCAGTCATTTCAGATGGGTGGAAACATTCCAGCTCCAAATGTTCTTCGTGATCCGCGTGTTGGCACTCTGCACTGCAATAAACAGCTTGAAAACATTTTCCACAGGTTAATTCTGCGGGTTTTCCACAAACATCACATTCATCCATTTTTTTAGAAAGGAAAAGTTTTTTATTATTTATATTTCAAAACATTTAAAAATGCTTCCCATGATATCGTGTTTGCTCTAATTACATCCAGACTTGATGAATTAATACGTTTTATAATATTTTCAATATTATAATTTAATTCGATAATTATTTTTGTACTAACATTATAACCTTTTGATTCCAATTCCTCTTGAGCTATCCTCAATTTTTCTTTTTTAGCTTCTAAAATTCTTAATATCACATTTGCATTTGTACTTCCATAATTTAAAATTTCTTCTCTTGATAAGAAATGACCATGATCTTTTAAAAATTTAGAAGTTATTATAAAATAGTCATCTTTACGTTTTTCCTCATCTAATTCAACTTTTAAAAATAACTCTCTCAATCTTTTAGGCGTGGCCATAATTTGCAATTTTTGAAAATTTAAAGGTTTAGTCATAATTACCTGATTGATTTCTTTTTCAATATTAGCAATATATTCTTTTACGAGAACATTATTTTCAAAATCCTCCACCCTATATGTCGGTATAATGGGTAAATTTCCAGATAATGAATATCCTAAAGATTTTACATAGTTTGAAATATTTTGTTTGTTAAATATTACATTATCTGCTAATCTTTTTTCTGCTTCTTTAGAGTCTTCTTTTTTTTGTCTTGCCCTATCACGTCCTCTACGTATAGCTTCAACCGCAACTTCCATTTGAGAAATGGATCTGTGTTTTTTTATAGCTACAACCAATACTTCAATATGTGTCATTGTTCTAAAATTCGGAACATCACTTCCTTTCAATGCATAATCACCCAATATACCCTTTGTTGGATCTCTTGATATGTATTCAGCAATTTGAAACACTTGATCATCTGAAAGATCACTTAAAAGTTCAGTGTATCTGTTTCTAAATTCACGAATAATGTAATTTGTTGTAAGATGCCAAAAATAAGCGTGTTTTGCACGAAATTCAAGTAAATATTCAAACCATCTAGCGTATCCAAAATTCAAATCATAAGGAAGTTTATCAAAATAATAAACATTAAATAAATCTTTTGGTAAATCTAAAAGTCCATAATCTTTATATGAATCAGGTGAACTACGTATTCGTTCAACATGAAAATTATCCAAATGTGATTGTCTTGAATTTAAAAATTGTTTTTCGTATTCGGTAAATCCATTATTTTCATAAATTAAATTTTCAAATCCCCTATTTTTATCCTTCAATAATTTATATCTTATAAATAGTTTTGTAAGTAAATCATCAACGTCTAAATAATTTGCAGCTAAAATTGTAAGAATTAAACCTTGAAATGTGAGACCAACATTATTTGTTCTATCAAAAGTATCACTTTGCATGTAATATACTATAAAGTTTAACACTCGAGTAGGTATTTGATTTAAAACTATTGGTGTATCAATTCCATTATCTTCAATAAAATTTGTAATGGTTTTACTCTTTTTTGCATGTTTAATGGATATTTTAACATCATCACCTTCTTTTGATACTAACGTAACTATATCATCTTCATCAATTCTTTCTCTTTTAACACCAATACCAATACATTCAAATCTATGAATATTTTTCCAATTTTCAAGCCCACATTTAGACCCACAATAAAAAACGTCTTTGCATTTATTGCATTGAAGAATTATCTCTTTTTTGCCACAATGTGAACAAGACATTTTTATCAAAAAAGTTTTTTTATTAATATATTTTTAAGATATTGATTTCAAAATCTTTGACAAATACTTTGCAAGTTTCTCCTTCTTTTTTGATTTCTTATTTTGAGGCGATCTAGATCTAGATCTGGATCTTGATCTCTTATTTTTCTTTTCATCGGATCTAGATCTGGATCTAGATCTTCTATTTTTCTTTTTAAAGTTTTTATCTCTCAAAAAAGCTCTAGATACTTCCAATGTATTATAAGGCAACTTAATATTGATTGGTAAATTTGATTTTACCGATCTAACATCTAAAAATTGAATAAGTTTATGTATATCGGGATTTGGACCATCATACACACGTTTAATATCACCCCAATTACTGAAAATTTGCTTTAAAGTATCATTATCCCATCCAGAAGGTTCTCCAAATTTCTTAATAAAGATTGTATCTTTGTAATCTCTATCCTTATTAAAATACGTAAACTGCAATTTAACAACAAAACCATTCAAAACTTGGTCGCTTAATTGAAATGCTTTAAGAAAACTTCGCATATCATAAAATGTAACATATGCATTCTCCTTTCCAATTCAATATGGTCAATATCACCACAACCCACGAAAAAGTTTTCAATTTGTTGTTTTGATCCGTAAAAAGGGCTCAAACACAATGTGCGAGGTGAATATTCCTCACCCATATCTCCGAAAAAAAAAATTAAAAAACATTTAATGAAGAAACTAATAATGGAGCCGTTTCATCTGTGTCAAAATTGACAAGACGTGTTTGATCAATGAAGGATATGAACTTAATGGATGATCTAGTTGTTCCTCTTGCAATAACAAACATATCTTTGGAATGAATAAAAGCGGGAAAACCAAAATTTCTTCCTTTCGGTTTTTCAACTCTTTTTAAACAGTTTGGATAGTTTTTAAAGTCTATTTCATATACGATCGTTCTTGAAACCAGATAATAAGTGTCGCTATCTTGTTCATAATATAAACTTTCAAAATCTGATTCTATTTCCGTACTAGATTTACCATAATTGATTGAAAATGTTAATCGTATTGATTCTAAACTACCAATAAATGGTTCTAATCTCTTCATATATTCATAATATCGTTTGTAATATTTCCTACCCGGATTAACACTTGATGAATCTAATTTTGCAAAAACATATTTTCTATCCTTTATGGAATTTTCATAAACATTTGGAAAATCTCTACTAAAAATAACTTCCCATGCTCTTTCAATCCATTCTGGATTAATTTTTGATGTTTGTTCAATGTCAGCCAATTCATAATAGGTTAATTTTCTTACAAGAACATTTGAAAAGACATCTCTATTTGGAGTGATTTTCATTTTTTTTCTGTGATTAAAAAATGACTCCAAATAGTAAAAATATTTTAATTATCACTGTGATATCAATTGTTTTATCATGTGGTATTTTGATGATTATCATCCCCTGTGCAATCATTGGTAATTGGTGGCCTCTTTTATCCATCTTCTTTTTTGTGGTTAGTTTGATATTCCCAATTTTGTGTGGACAAAAGAATGAATATAGTTACGACGATCATAATTCCGAGTTGGGTGGAATGTTGGCATGGTTAATGACGGGTATTGTACTTACCGTAGGATTTTCAATACCATTTGAATTATTTAGATTGAACAATATGAAATTGGTAGAATTTTTATTAACTTTGGGAGGAGGGCTAGTTATTTTGACAGCTGTGGTCTGTTTTAAAGTGTTTTTGATTAAATGAATAGAGAATGGGTTAAAGAACAACTTTATCTCAAGTATGGTGATAAAGATTTTGAAAATGCTAAAGGTTTTAACGATTTACCATTGGATTTAACTGTGCACATTTTATCATATATACAATTGAAAGATATTAAAAATGTCATACTTGTTTGCAAGTTATTTTATCAATGTATGTTTAAACCTCATTTTTGGACAAAACATATTGAAAGAATGCAATTATTGCATAACGGTGTTAATTATATGCAATATTTTAGTACATTTAAATCACCTGTTGAAGAAACAATAAGAGAAAAAACTCAATTTTTATTTAGAAAAGGTTGGTTATTACTTCTTAATAGTGAATCACATATTTTTATTATACGAAAAACATATAAAGGAACTTCTTTAAGATATTGTTTAAACAAGGACATGACATTACATAATTATGGTGTTTGTACTCTAAACGAAAAATGGGATTTTGTAAAAGGTTCTACAAATGTAGCTATAGCTGAAAACAGTGACAAATGGTTTTATTGGAACATTGAGAAATGGGGTGAACCTGGCATAGGAAAGCGAAAATATGAAAAATATGGACTATATGAAGGAGAAATCGGTCAAAAAGAAATGGGGAAAGACTATGAAGCGCATGGAAGTGGTAAATGGACATTTCATGATGGAACAATTTTAGAAGGAGAAGGAGTTGCTTGGTATGGAGAACCGAGAAAACCATTTTATTTTCCATGAGGCAAAATCAACGCGTCGCACGCAGTATTCTTTGCTTGTTGCAATAAATCAATGGATGCAATAGCTCTTCCAGTATCAATCTTTTCCTTGTTGAAAATATCTTGAAGCTTGACAGCACATTCGGCAACTGCTGCTCTAATGTCTTTCATGCTTTGCACAGTAGAGTCGGGAAGATTAAAATTTCCATTAATCATGGAAACACGAACGTTGATGGGATTGTTGCTCATCGTTTTTAGACCCTTATTTTAATTAATAATTCTTCAAATTTTAAAATCTTTTCCCACTTATCAATTTCTCCATAGTTCCAATCTTTAAAATGCATTTTAAAATTAGATTTTGGAGCATGTTTAAGTATAGCTAGATCACGATCTCTTGCTGCATGTAATTCAGTTAAATGTTTTTTTCTGTATTTTAAAGTTGGATTATCAAAAAACGTATAATATAATACTCCATTTCTTCTTTTCTTAGAAATTCTGACATTCATATATTCCGATTGACCATCTTTTTTAGGTTTTTTTCTGTTTTGAGCATTACCTGAATAATCAGTACGGAATAAATTTTCCATACGATTATTCTTCTTATCACCGTCTAGATGATCAATAAGATAATCTGGATCATATTCATCTTTTAAAAATCTATGCAAAAGTAAATTGCGTTTATCAACTACAATATGAACATAATCACTAATATAAATTTTGTGATATTTTATCTTATCATACATGTGATTATCAATTATAGTTTCCTTACCGGATTTTGAAATAATTTTACAATATTTATCATCTATCGGAACTTTAACATTCTTAATAATTAAAGGTTTGTAATTTGGATATCTTTCAGGAAAATTCAACTTTTTATCCAAATTATTTGAAACTACAAATTCGTCATATTTCTCAGCACACTCTTTCTCATTGATAGATACAAATTTAAATATCACATTATGATTTTGAGTTATCTTTACGTGATAATAATTGTACTTATCTCTCGTAACACCGTAATATGTGTATTTACGTTCTTTTGGTTTATAAATTGGATTCGTTTTGTAAAACTCTTTCCTATCGGGAAAATTTAAAGAATATCCTTCTTTCACTAAATCTTTTTGATAAATATATGTATCATATGCTATTGCAGCATCTTCTTCAATTTCATATGAACCAAGATATATTGTATTACATTTATAAACAAATGATACTTGATATTTTTTACTTCTTTTCTCAAGCTTAACACCATACATTTTACTTGAAGCATCTTCTTTTTTACGTTTGTTTCTTGAATTTTGACCTCTTGTTAAAAATCGTAAATTTTCCAGTCTACAATCAGTTCTTATTTTGTTGTCATGATCAATAAAATACCCTTTTGGTGTTTCTAATCCTTCAATTATATTTACAACGTACATGTGCATTGTAATTTTTCCACCTTTTCCATTTTTCCAAGAAGTCTCAGGGTAATCATCGCTATTTGACCACCAATTAAATTTATTTAAAGTTTCAAAATGTTTTGGAGAACATAATGCTATTTCTCCAGTTTCAACTCCTTTTAACTTTAGTTTGATTTCCATTTATTTTTCTCTCACGTAAACATTCATTCTGTAACCAAATATCTTATCAGAGATTTCTTCCAGCTTATAATCCACCTTCCAGATGTTTCCGACTCTTCTAAAATCATTCACAATGTGAGCTGCTAATTGTTTTGATAATTGGTGAGGTCTAATAAAAACAGGAACTTTTTGATGCAAATTTCCTGTAGGTCTTTTGAATCCATCTACTTC
>ERZ795044.685-NODE-685-length-31726-cov-6.441161_pt1 | contig 31726 bp, 23 predicted proteins | sample MGYA00375128_ERZ795044 | MGnify/ENA primary metagenome ERZ795044 (study PRJEB30173, sample SAMN05720213) | anaerobic digester metagenome | isolation source: active sludge of municipal wastewater-treating anaerobic digesters | place: USA | collected 2014-12-22 ...
GGCGGCCGGGCTTTCCATAAGCCAATGCGACGAACGATATGCCGCGAAGCTGCCGCGATTCGTCGGCTGGTTGAGTTCCGGCGCCGCGCTGGCCTGACACAGTTCGCGGCCACTCGATCACACGCGCCGCGTCAACCGCGCGCAAGCCACTGCGTTCTGGTCTGCAACGGGACAACAACCCCCGCATCACCGGAGCACAGAGTCATGTCGAAGAAAATCGGAATTCTCGCCTCGCTGGTCGCCTCGAGCCTGCTGATCGCCGGCACGGCTGCCGCCACCGAACAGACGCCGCGCGTCGACCAGCGCCAGCAGAACCAGGCGCAGCGCATCGGCCAGGGCGTTCGTTCGGGTGAGCTGACGTATCGCGAAACGAAGCGGCTGGTCAACGGCCAGCAGCATGTCCGCAAGCTCGAGCGCCGCGCCAAGGCCGATGGTGACGTCACCGCCGCCGAGCGTGCCCGCCTCGAGGCCGCGAACGACCGGCAGAGCAAGCGCATCTACCGGCAGAAGCACGACGCGCAGGACCGCAACTGATCCAGCGAGTAAGTGAATGACACGGCCCGCTGCGCCACCCCCGCGCAGCGGGCCATTTCGCGTTTGATGCGTCGAGCTCGTACGCTTAATGTAGGCGCGTGAGCAATACAACCGGAAAGCGCCGCGACGAGCGGTCATCTCGGCAGCGACGCGAGCGATGGCTGCGACAGAATCGTGACGCCATCCGCACGTACAACGAGCAGGTTGAAAGGCACGGAGTGTTTTCCGTCGGCCTGCGAAGCTTCTGAAGCGATGAACGCCGACGTCCTGGTCCTCGGCGCCGGCATGATCGGCGTGTCCTCGGCGCTCGCGCTGCAGGAGCGCGGCCGCCGCGTCGTGCTGGTGGACCGCGTCGCACCTGGACGCGAGACGTCCTGGGGCAACGCCGGCATGATCGAACGCACCCCAGTGCTCGCGTTTCCGTTTCCGCGCGATCTCGGCACGGTGCTCGGCGTCGCCACCGGTGCCTCGCCTCTCGCACAGCTGCGCTGGTCCGCCCTGCCGACGATCGCACCCTGGCTGCTCGCCTATGCGCGCGCATCGTCGCCCGCCGGCGTGCGGGCTGCGAATCTTGCGATGTGGCCGCTCGCGCGTGAGGCGCGCGATCGCCACGCGCGCTGGCTGGATGCCGCAGGCGCACGCGCACTGCTGCGCGACACCGGCTATTACGAAATCTTCGACAGCGATGCGGCGTTCGATGGCCAGGCGCCGGACCGACAGTTCGCGCGTGAGCATGGTGTGCGATTCGAAATCTGCACTCGGGCGCAACTGCGCGAGCGCGAGCCGGCCGTGACGGGTGCATTTCGTCAGGCCGTGTTCTGGCAGGACGCTGCATCCGCGCTCTCTCCGGGCGAAGTCGTCGAAGCCTATGCGCGCCTGTTCACGCAGCGCGGCGGGCGTTTCGTGCAGGCGGACGCCAGCGCGCTGCGCCGCGAGGCGAGCGGCTTCAGCCTGCCCGCTGCCGACAACACGACCGCGGGCGAGACGCTGCACGCCGCTGAGGTGGTCGTCGCACTCGGCCCGTGGAGCGCCGCGCTATGTCAGCGCTTCGGCTACACGCCACCGCTGCTCGGCAAGCGCGGCTACAGCCGGCACTATGAATTCGATACGGCTTCCGCAGGCGGCCATCCCCCACCTTCCTGCCCGCTGCTGCTCGCCGAACGGGGCCTCGTGATCACGGCGATGAAGCCCGGCATCCGCATCACCGGCGGCATCGAGTTCGCGCGAATGGATGCACCTCCGACCCCGGGCGCGGTGCGGCGGCGCGAGGCCGCCGCGCGTGATCTGATGCCCTCGATCGGCGCGCCGATCGAATCCGAACCCTGGATGGGTCGACGACCGGCACTGCCGGACATGAAGCCGGTGATCGGGCGCTGCCCGACGGAGCCCGGGCTGATGCTGGCCTTCGGCCATCATCACTGGGGCTTCTCGCTCGGACCCTCGACGGGCGAATTCGTCGCGCAGCTGCTCTGCGGCGAGCCGACGATCGCCGATCCCGCCCCGTTCGCGGCGGAACGCTTCGGCCGCTGAGACTGCGCATAAGGCTTCGCGACGCGCGTGGCGTGTGCGCGTCAGCGTATTGGCAGCACCGCATCGCGCACGACCGTGCGCACCGCGAAGCTCGACTGAATCCGCGAGACGTTCGGCAATCGAGTCAGGTGCTGGCTGTGCAGCCGCTCGAAGTCATCGAGGTCCGCGACCACGACGCGCAGCATGTAGTCCGACTGCCCGCTCATCAGATAGCACTCCATCACTTCCGGAATCCGGCCGATGGCCTGCTCGAAGGCTTCGAGACCTTTCTGCTTCTGTGTATCGAGCGTGACCGTCACCCAGACGTTGACCGGTAGCCCCGCCTTGCGTTGATCGAGCACGGCCGTGTACGCGCGGATCACGCCGCTTTCTTCGAGCGCGCGGACGCGGCGCAGGCAGGCCGACTCTGAAAGGCCGACGCGATCCGCGAGGGCGGTGTTGCTGATGCGCGCGTCGCGCTGCAGCAGGCCGAGCAGCTGGCGGTCGATACGGTCCATGATTTGACGCCTGATTCTTGCGTGATTTGATTGGTATTTCGCAGATTCTGCCATCCCATGTCAATTTGAATGCGGAAGACGCCACGAATCCGGCCCGGCCGCAGTCCTAGGATGGAGCCCTCTGTCATTCATTTCCGCGCGAGGGGCGAATCATGCGTATCGGTGTGCCGAAGGAGATCAAGGTCCACGAGTACCGCGTCGGTCTCGTCCCGCAGGGCGTGCGCGAACTGGTCAAAGCGGGGCACGAAGTCACCGTCGAACACGACGCCGGCGTCGGCATCGGCTTTACCGACGAGCATTACCGCAAGGCCGGCGCGAAGATCGCGAACAACGCCGCCGAGGTGTTCGCCGGCGCTGAGCTGATCGTCAAGGTCAAGGAGCCGCAGCTGCCGGAATGCGCGATGCTGAAGCAGGGCCAGACGCTGTTCACCTATCTGCATCTCGCCGCGGATCGCGCCCAGGCCGAAGCGCTCGCGCGCTCCGGTGCCACCGCCATCGCCTACGAAACCGTCGAATCGCCGAACGGCAGCCTGCCGCTGCTCACGCCGATGAGCGAAGTGGCCGGCCGCATGTCGATCCAGGTCGGCGCGTTCTGCCTGCAGAAGGCGAACGGCGGCTTCGGCGTGCTGCTCGGTGGCGTGCCCGGTGTCCAGCCGGCGAAGGTCGTGATCCTGGGTGGTGGCGTCTCGGGCACGCATGCGGCGGAAATGGCGGTCGGCCTGCGCGCCGATGTCACCGTCGTCGATCGTTCCGTGCCACGGCTGCGCGAACTGTCCAGCCTGTTCGGTCCGTCACTGAAGACCGTGTACTCGACCACGGATGCGATCGAAAAGCTGGTCGAAGATGCGGACCTCGTGATCGGTGCAGTGCTGATCCACGGCGCCGCCGCACCGAAACTCGTCACGCGCGAGATGGTGCGCAGCATGAAGGCGGGCGCCGTCGTCGTGGACATCGCGATCGACCAGGGCGGCTGCTTCGAGACCAGCCGGCCGACCACGCATGCCGAGCCGACGTACGTCGTCGATGACGTGATCCATTATTGCGTCACCAACATGCCGGGCGCGGTGCCGCGCACCTCGACGTTCGCGCTGACCAACGCGACGTTGCCGTACGTGCGCGCGCTCGCAGATCTCGGCACAGGCAAAGCGGTCGCACGTGATCCGGGCTTCCTGCGCGGCGTCAACGTGCATGCCGGCGCGATCGCCTACGAAGCCGTGGCGCAGGACCTGAAGTTGCCGTTCAAGCCCTATGCCTAGGGATCTTCTGCCGGGGGCGTGAGCGCGAGATCCTTGCTGTACGTGACGTTCATGACGTTGTCGTACCAGCCGCTGACGCGCGGGCTGACCAGGTGTTTCGTCACGTAGAAATACAGCGGCATGATCGGATGGTCCGAGAGCAGCACGCGCTCGGCTTCCTCGAGCAGCGCGCGGCGCGCCATCACGTCCACTTCGAGCGCAGCTCGCGCCAGCAGCGCATCGTACTGCGCGCTGCGGTAGCGCGCGGTGTTGATGCCGAAGTCGCTCTTGAAGTACTGCAGGAAGGTATAGGGATCGTTGTAATCCCCGATCCACGCGAGCCGGAACAGATCGACACGGCGTGCATCGATATCCTGCTGCAACACCTTGAACTCGACGGCCGCGAGCGTGACCTCGACGCCCAGCGCCGCTTTCCACATGGACGAGACCGCCACCGCGAGACGGCTGTGGACGTCGCCGCTGTTGTAGCGCAGTTCGAACTTCAGCGGCTTCTGCGCTGAATAGCCGGCCGCGGCATACAGACGGCGCGCTTCCGCCAGTCGCTCCGGCATCGGCTTCGTCGCATAGTCGAAGGACTGGCTGGTGTAGTTGAATGTCCCGGGCGGCACCCAGCCGTGACCGGGCTTCTCGCCGAGTCGCGTCACCGTGTCCACCAGCCGCTGCCGGTCGATGACCAGCGACAGCGCGCGCCGCAGCTCCGGCTTGCTGCGAAACGGTTCGCGATCGAGATTGAAGCCGTAGAAATAATTGCCGAGTTGCGGCCCGATGTGCAGCTCCGCACCGTGCTCCGCCTTCACCTGCTCGAACTGCGCCGGCGCGACCACGGCCGTCACGTGGATCTCGCCAGCACGATACCGTCGGTACTCGACGCTGGAATCCGAAAACGAAATCCAGCGCACGGACTCGATGCGGTTCGCGGCGTTGTTCCAGTAGTTGCGGTTGCGGATGAGGTCGATGTGCGAGCCAGGTACCCAGCGCTCGAGCGAGAACGCGCCATTGGTGACGGCAATGCCGGGCTTCATGAAATCATCGCCCAGCCGCAGCAGCGAGGGGCGATGCACCGGCATCGTCGACCAGTGCGACAACAACCCGGGAAGGTAAGGCGCCGGGCTTGCCAGTTCGATGACGAGCGTACTGGGATTCAGCGCCCGCACGCCGAGCTCTTCGGGGCGCCGCTTGCCGACGGTGATGTCCGAGGCGTTACGGATCACATCGATGATCTGCGCGTACTGCGAGGCGGTGGCGGGATTGACCAGCCGGCGCAGCGCAACGACGAAGTCTTCGGCTACCAGCGGATCGCTGTTGGACCAGCGCGCCGTCTTGCGCAGCGTGAAAGTCCAGGTGAGGCCATCCTTGCTGACCTTCCAGTCTTCAGCGGCCGCGGGCACGGGCTCACCTTCGGGCCCGACGGCTGTCAGGCCCTCCAGCACGTCGCGCAGCACGTTCGCCGATTCAAAATTGCGGGCGCGCTGCGGATCGAGGGAATCCGGCTCCGGGCCATTGCCGCGGACGAGACGCGTTTCCCCGACGATCGGGGCAGCCGCCGCGCCCGGCTGCGCGGCGGGCGGCGTGGATCCCGAACACCCGGCCAGAAGCAGCGCCAAAAATCCGGCAGTCAGCATCTTCATCCGCGCATTGTCGGGTGAGGCGGCCGAGGAGCGCAACGATTGATCCGGCCTGTGATCCCGGACACGAGCGTCGATCGCGCACTCACTTAACATTCGATGGTGACGGAATCTCCCAGCGCCACCCCTTCGATCGACCAGCGCATCGCTCATGCAGCGATGGGTATCGCCTATTCGCGCCTGTGGGTGTCGATCCTGTTCACGCTGGCCACCTCGATCGGGTTCGGTGCCATGCTGCTGCCGTATTTCCCGCGGACGGAACTTGGCTGGTGGGTCGTTGGCATCCAGGCCGTCGGCGCGCTGCGGCTCGGACTGCTGCTCTGGTATCGGCGCGAGCCGCGAGGCATCGAGCACACCCGTTTCTGGACCCATCTGTTCTTCCTCGGCTCCGCCGCGGCGGCCGTATCCTGGTCCGTCGGTGCCGTCCGCCTGCTGCCACCGGCAGGCCACGTCGAAGTCGCAATGCTGTGCGTGGCGCTGCTCGGCGTCTCATCGATCGCCGTGAGTTCGCTGTCAGCGCATTTTCCATCGCTGGTGGCTTTCGTCGTACCCGCGCTCGCGCCGGTCTCGATTACGCTGACGCAGTTCGATCAGGCCGTCGAGCGCGTGGTGGGCTATGCGCTGCTGACCTGTGTCGCGGCACTCGTGTGGACCGGCTGGCAGTCCACCCAGGTGCTGCACCAACGCTTGCGTGCGGAGATCGAGCTCAACGAGGCGATGGCCGAGACTCGCGCCGCGCAGGCCGCTGCCGAAAGAGCGAGCGCGGCGAAATCGCGCTTCCTTGCCACGATGAGTCATGAGCTGCGCACGCCACTGAACGGCATGCTCGGCCTCGCGCAGCTGCTGGAATTTGCGCCGCTCGCGGCGCAGCAACGAGAGCATGTCCGCCTGCTGCGGCAGTCGGGCACGCACCTGCACGAGATCGTCAACGACATCCTCGATTTCTCGGCGATCGAAGCCGAGCAGATGAGGATCGCGAACGTGGAGTTCGATCCGCGCGAACTCGTGCACGAAGTGCTCGACGTATTCGGCGAGCGGGCCGCCGCGGCAGGTCTGCTGCTCGAGCCGCGCCTCGGCAGCGGTTTGCCAGAGCGCGTGCTCGGCGATCAGCTGCGACTGCGTCAGATCCTGACGAACTTCGTCGGCAATGCGCTGAAGTTCACGGAACGTGGACGGATCGAGCTCGAGGTCGGCTGCATGGGCAGCGCCGAAGCAGTTTCGGGCGCCACCGCGACGCTGCGCTTTGCCGTACGCGACACGGGCATCGGTATCGCACCCGATGCACTGGCTCGAGTATTCGATGCGTTCACGCAGGTGGACGAATCCTACACGCGCAGGTTTGGTGGCACGGGCCTCGGTCTTGCAATCTGCCGGCGCCTCGCGGAACTGATGGGAGGGCGTGTCAGGGTCGAGAGCACACCCGGTCTCGGTTCGACCTTCTCCGTCGAGCTGCCGCTGCAGGTCGTTGCGGCCGCGGCGCCTGCCGTGCTCGATGCTGCTGCAACCTCGGCGCTGCTCGACAATCCGCCAGCCGGCCGTGCCTTGAGCGGGCTCGTGCTGATGGTCGAGGACAACGAAATCAATCGTCTCGTCTGCGGCGAGATGCTGCGCAGTCTCGGACTCGAATTCGAGATTGCGCGGGATGGTGCGGAGGCGGTGGCGCTGGCCGTCGACCGACGGTTCGATCTCGTGCTGATGGACTGCCAGATGCCGGTCATGGATGGCTACGCCGCGACGAGCGAGCTGCGGCGACGTGGCGTCCTGGCACGCAGCGGGACGCGCCTGCCGATCGTCGCGCTGACTGCCAACGCGTTCGAGGAAGATCGCCGCCACGCTCTCGATGTCGGCATGGACGACTTCCTCGCGAAACCGACGCGGCTCGAGGCGCTGCGCGAAACGCTCGCACAGCGGCTGCCGGGCGCCGCATCGAGCCACGAATCATCAGGCATCGACCCGTCATCGGTGTCCGTTCAGCGGTAGCGCGCGCTGCCAGACTTGGCAGCAACGCTCTTCTATGGCGTTCTGCTCCCCATCGGATCCATCGATCCTCGGGGGAATCACATGCATTCACTGCTCGTTCGCGATGCCATGCTCGGCCGCCGCTCGGCACTCGGCGCGTTGCTCGGCCTCGGTGCCGGCGCCGCCCTCGGACTCGGCGGCGCTGCGCCGCTCCAGGCGGCTACGAAGGGCAGCGGTTCCACCGCGCTCGATTTCAACAACCCGATCGACAACCTCTACGCGTTCGGCAAGATCTGGTCGGGTTACGGCACGCCCGTGATCGGCGGCTTCCATGGCCTGATGTACATGCGCATCCCGGGCAAGCGCCTGATCCCGGTGTTCGGCTACACCGGCACCGGCATCCTGATGGCGGAGTTCGATCCAAAAGGCTTCGTGAAGATCAAGTCACGCGAGACCGGCTACTTCACGGATCTGCGCAGCGGCGAAGTGCTCGAGTACTGGGACAATCCGCTGACTGGCGAGCGCTGCGAGGTCTATCACTTCTACAACGATTTGATTGCCGGCACGCTGACCACTGAAGTTCCCAAGTTCATGTATGGCGGCGCCGGCGATTCGCCGACGGTGATGAACGAGGGCACGGTGTTCCCGGACAAGGACGGCCGGTATCCGTTCAAGTTGCCGTTTTCGCAATACGGCGACGATCTGATGCTCGAATGGGACTATGCCCACGAGTACACGAACCCCATCACGCCGGAGGGCTGGCCGACTTACTCCACGGGTTCGCGCATCACGCCGTCGGAGCATTTCGTGATGTTCGCATCCCGCTCGGAAGTGGAGGATCGCAGCCTGCCCACGGCACGCATGCGCGCTGGCTTCTCGCGCCTGTCCGAATGCTGGCCGTGGATGCGCATGGGCAAGCACGAGCATCGCGGCCTCACGCTTTTCGGCCGCATGCATTCGCACAAGGGCCTCGCGGGTACGGCGGAAGTGCCGCCGAAAGTACTGGCCTATATCGAAAAGCATGCGCCTGACTATCTGACGCTGCCGCCCGGCTGGGAATCCGCATCAGGCAACAAGCGCGTGGAAACCTGGGGCGCCTTCGCTCAGGACGTCAAACCCGAGACTCCCGGTTATGACTGGACCGCAAAGTCCAAGCGTCCGCCGGACTTCAAAGGGCCGCCGACGGGCCTCGGACGCAGCGGCTATCGTTGAGGGCTGCGCCCCGCGCGGCCGGGGCTCGCAGCGACGAATCGGGCCTCGCACACGTAACCGTGCAGTTCAGCGCGCGCACCTGTAGCGTGGAGGCGCATGTGCAGCGTGTGGCCCCCCATCCGGCTCACGCTGCGCCGCCCTTCACCCTGACGTTGCAACCGGAACACCTCGATGCCCAACCTGCACGCCATTGCGGTGATGATCGTCACGGTCGGCGTGTTCTATCTGTACACCCGGCCCTGGATCCGCATGGAGCTGGTGTCGCTGCTGCTGCTCGCCAGCCTGCTGTCGATCTTCTATCTGTTCCCGTTCGTCTCCTCCGCCACCACGATCACCGAAACACAGGTTCTGCAGGCTTTCGGTCACCCAGCCCTGGTCGCAATCTGCTCGCTGATGATCCTTGGCCGAGGCTTGACGCTCACCGGCGCGCTGGAACCTGTGGTGCGCGTGCTGGCGCGGGTCTGGTCACTCAATCGCTGGCTTGGCCTGCTGGTGACGCTGCTGATGGCGGCGATCGCGAGCGGCTTCATCAACGATACGCCCGTGCTGGTGCTGATGCTGCCGATGCTGATGAGCCTCGCCGAACGCACCGGGTATCCGGCATCGAAGACACTGATGCCCGTGAATTTTGCAATTCTCGCCGGCGGAATGCTCACGAGCATCGGCACGTCCACCAATCTGCTGGTGCTGTCGATCGCCACGGACCTCGGCATGAAGCCGATGGGCTTGTTCGATTTCACGGCGACCGCAGCCATCGCGGTTCTGATCGCGATGCCCTACCTGTGGCTCATCGCGCCGAATCTGCTGCCTGACAATTCAACGGGGCCGCGCGAGCTGGCGCGCGAATTTGAAGCCCGGATCGTCGTCGATGCCGAAAACGAGAAACTGACGGGCCGCACCCGCGCCGACATCGCAAAGCAGATCGGCAAGCCACTCCCGTTGCTGGAACTGTTGCGCCAAGGTCGCCCCTGGGATGCGGAGGCCGCCGGACCTTTTGAAGCAGGCGACGTCCTGATCGTCCGTGACACACCTGCCGGCCTGCGGGAACTCGCCGCCGTATTGCGCGCAGATCTCTTCAATCGAGAAGGTGCCGGGCAGTTCGTTCCGGCCGACACAGCGGTTGACGACGTCAGCCTCGCGGAAGCGGTTCTCGGTGGAGACTCGGCGCTGGTCGGCAGTACATTGACGGAGGCCCGGTTCGCGGAAAGGTTCAGCGTCGTGGTCGTCGGCCTGCAGCGTGGCACGGAGCAACTGCTGCGCGACGGGCGCGCCATCGGTGATGTGCCGCTGAGCGCCGGCGACGTGCTGCTGGTGCAGGGAACCAACGAGCGGCTCGCTGCGCTGAAGGCGGAGCCGCACCTGCTGATGCTCGACAGCAGCTTGCAGCTGCCGCGCTCCCCGCTCGCGCCACGAGCACTTGGCATCATGCTGGCTGTCGTGCTGCTCGCAGCCACGCGTGTCATGCCTATTCACGTGGCCGCATTCATCGGGGTGATCCTGATGCTGGTGAGTGGTTGCGTGAAGCTCGACGGTCTTGGTCGTGCGCTGAGTCCCGCCGTGGTGCTGCTCGTTGCCTCGAGCATCGCGCTGGGTCAGAGTCTCGTCAGCACCGGCGCCGCGGAATGGATCGCAAGCGGCGTCACGTTGGCAGTCGCCAACTTCTCGCCGGCCATGCAGATCGCCGCATTCATGGCGTTCTCCGCCGTATTGACTAATTTTGTCTCGAACAGCGCGGCGGCCGCGGTCGGCACACCGATCGCCGTCGCGACCGCCGTACAGCTCGGCGCACCTCTCGAGCCATTCGTGCTCGCCATTCTGTTTGGTTCGAATCTCAGCTTTGCCACACCGATGGCTTACCAGACCAACCTGCTGGTGATGAACGCGGCGGGCTACCGCTTCGCGGATTTTCTGCGCGTGGGCCTGCCGCTCGTGCTGCTGATGCTCGTGACGCTTTCCATATTGCTGGCTCGTCGCTACGGCTTGTAGATCCTCTGACCCCAATTCGCTTCGGCCCGCGTTGAAGGGAGGTCTGTCCACTCACGGAGATCTTCCATGACCCGCCCCGTCGCGCATTTCGCCGCTGCAATCGCCTGTGTCTTGTGTCTGGGTGCGCTCGCACCCGCCGCCGTCGCCCGACCTGCGGCGAACGCGCCGCTCGATGTCGAGGTGTTCGATCGGCGCAGCGGTGAAGCGCTGCCCGTGTATCGGCATCGCGGCGAACTCTATGTTGCCGGCGAGCCGGGTCACGAATACGAGATCCGCCTGCGAAATCGCAGTGGTGGGCGCATCCTCGCCGTCACCAGCGTCGATGGCGTGAACGTGCTCACCGGCCGCACCGCGGCCGCGGATCAGCGCGGCTATGTCATCGACGGCTGGAGCAGCGCCAGCATCGACGGCTGGCGCAAGAATCTCGATGAGGTGGCCGCGTTCTATTTCACGCGGCTCAAGGACTCATACGCTGCGCGAACCGGTCGGCCCGACCACGTCGGCGTGATCGGCGTTGCAATGTTCCGCGAGCGCCAGGAAGTACTGCCGATGGCCGCGCCGCCGCCACCCTATGCCGAATCGATGGCCCGCGAACGAGCGGCTCCTGCGCCGTCCGCCGCGGGAAGCGCCGCCGATTCGAGCCGCGCCGACGCGCAGAGCAATGCTGACGCTGCACGTCGCGAGTCCCGCCTGGGCACGGGTCACGGGGAGCGACGCGATTCGCGCGTCACTGAAACCGCGTTCGAGCGCGCGAGCGACGAACCGGATGCCGTCGTCAGGATCTTCTACGACTCTCGCACCCGCCTGATGGCACAGGGCGTGATCCGTGCGCCGCGCGTGGCGCAGCAGAAGCCGAATCCGTTCCCGGATGGTGGCTTCGTTCCCGATCCGTTCTGAGGTGCAGGATCTCAGGTCAGATACGGACTCACCAATTCAGTCGAGGTGTCCCACAGCCGGGTTGCGAGCTCGGCGTTGGTCATCTGCCCGCCCGGCACCAGCGGATTGCAGTCCTCGAAATAATGACCGCTGACCTTCGTGAGCGTGGGGGCCGCGGCGAGATAACACTGGGTGGCAGCGCCCGCGGCGACGGACTTCAGGATCAGGCTGCCGACCAGATCGCCGATGCGCTGCTGCCAGGCGGGCGCGTGCCGCCACAGGTTCGTATCCGCAGCGCCCGGGCTCAACGAGTTCGATGTCGCGTTCGTGCCCTGGAATCGGCGGGTGAGCTCCAGCGAGAACAGTCCGTTGGCCGTTTTCGAAATGCCATAGCCCTTCTCCGGCGTGTAGCCGCGCTCGCCGCTGAGATTGTCGAACTCGATGCCTTCGGGCGGCGCCCACTTGTACGCGGAACTGCTCACCACGACCACGCGCCCCTGCGGCGCGGCCAGCACCTGATCGAGCACGCGGTTCACCAGCAGGAAGTGCCCGAGATGATTGACGAAGAACTGCTTCTCGATGCCGTTCACCTGCTCGAGCTTGGGCAGCGCCATGATGCCTGCGTTGCACATCACAACATCGAGCGGCATGCCGAGCGCGCGCACCGCATCGCTGCAGGCGCGAATGGAATCGAAACTCTCGAGCTCGAGTTCGAGCGGCGTGCAGCGCGCACCGATGGCGGCGCAGGCCTCGGTCGCTTTCGCCAGCGTGCGGCCCGTGCCGATCACGTTCGCCCCTGCGGCATGCAGTGCACGCATCGATTCGAGACCGAGGCCGGACGTGGCGCCGGTGATCAGAACCGTGCGGCCCGTCAGATCGAGGCCTGCGAGCACTTCGGTGGACGTGGTCTTCTTGGTCCAGGTGCTGAGCGGTACACCGTCGGGACGTATCGGCGGCTCACCGCGCGAACACGCTGTCGTCGTGGCCAGCCCGGTCGCCGCACAACCCAATAGAATCTGCCGTCGATTGATCGTCATCGGCAAAGTCTAGCGCAACCACCTATCGCTGCAGCAGGCACGCTTGACGGCGCACCGTCTGGCGGCGCTAGATGCGGACAAAATACAAATCGACAGGGCGTGCCGGCGGCGCGTCGGGGTCCCCGTCCGAATCTCCATGCGCCGGCGCGGATCTGCCGCCGGGAGTCTCGTTGCAGCGACTGACTTTGCGTTTCGATCATGGTCCCCTGGCGGGATCTCGGCGCCGTTTCGCGCCGAACCGGCGGCGTATCGTGCTCGGTACGGCAACTGCCTGCGACGTCAGATTCGATGCGGCCACTCCCGGGATCGGTGCCGAACATTGCGAACTGCTGCGCGACGCGGGCCGGTATGAAATCCGCGTCAACCGCGACGATCCGGTATTCGTCGATGGCGTTCGAATCGAGGATGGCCATGAATTGCCGGAGGGATCGCAAATCGCCCTCGGGGCGCAATCCGCGGTTCGTTTCACGGTTCACTATGAAAGGACCTCCCGCCTTCACTCGCCCGACGTGCGACGCGCACTGAGAATCGGCGCTTGGGCGCTCGGCGGCGCCACGTTGCTGCTCGGCACCCTGGGCCTCTGGGGGCGCATCGAACAACGGAATGCCGCCGTACGGTCAGCCGCGGTCGACGTAGCGATCGAGCGCCTGCGGCGCGACACGGCGCCATTCACCTGGAGCCCCTTGATCGAGCGCACGCAGCCGGCCGTCTATCTCGTCGTGCAGCAGTCGCCCGATGGCGGTGAGACCGCGATCGGCACAGCCTGGGTCGTCGGTCCCGAGCAACTCGCCACTAATGCGCATGTTGCAGAGGCGCTGAGCATCATCGCCCGTACCAACCCAGAGCGGAAGCTCCTCGCGAGAAGCGGTCAGGAGCCTTACGATGATATTGCGTTGATTGGCGCGCGCGCGCATCCAGCCTTCGAAGCCTTTCGTGACACCTGGCTTCGCTATGCGCCGATGCGCATCGACGAGGAAGGCGCAGCGCACAACATCGAGCTGGCCTACGGCTACGATATCGCGATTCTGCGTACGGCACCTGGATCCCGACTTGCCGCGCCGCTGCCGTTGGCCAACGATTCTGCGCTGCAGGCGCTGCGGCCCGGCGATCCGGTCGCGTTCGTCGGATTCCCGGTAGAACAACTGCTCGAGACCGATCTGTCCCGACCGAACGCCCGCAGCCAGGCCGGCAACGTCGTCTCGATGACATCATTCACGCTGACGCGTGCTGCGCCGGGAGAGGCGCAGCGAATCGAACATTCGCTTCCGGCGACCGGCGGAGCGAGCGGCAGCCCAATCATCAATTCGCGAGGTGAAGTCGTGGCCGTGCTATCGGGCGGCAACGTGATCCGTGGGCGCGATGGGTCGCGTACGCCGAACGCGGCGCTGGTCAACTTCGCGCAGCGTATCGACGTGATTCGTCCGCTGCTCGCAGACTCTGCAGAGGCGGCGGCTTTCGATCTCGAGGCGTTGCGCCGGAGCTGGCTTGCCGACCTCGCTCGCTACGACACGCCCGAGCAGGCGACAGAGGCGAATATCACGCGTCTGCTGAAGCGATGGAGTGCCAAGCACGCCGACGGCGGATCACCGCGCGTGGTTTCACGACAGGTGTTCGAAGACGCCTGGGATCGCACGCAGGCCAAGCCAGTATTGAAGACGGAGATCGAACTGGATGCGGGTCCTCACATGGTGATCGCGATCGGCAGCTATCGGCGCAAGCTGCGCGGGGTCATCCGCTCTGCCGGAACTGCGCCCGATGCCGGCGCTGAACTCACGAGCGACACTTCTTCCGACCACTATCCAATGATGTCGGTGGAATCCGCGAGTTCGCAACGCGTGGAACTCGTGATCGTCGATGACTCGGAAGAAGACGTACTGAGCGCTACTTCTCCGCAGCTCGAACTGCGGGTGTTGCGCCTCGCACGTTGAAGGCAGAAAGGCAGGAAGGCACGTGGGATACGACACTTTCATCAGCTATTCGACCCGCAACGCACGCGAAGCAGGGCTGTTGCATCGAGCCCTGACCGACGCGGGCCTGACGGCGTTCCTCGCGACCGAGCAACTTCAGGCCGGCGCCGGCTGGGCTGGCGAACTTGTCGAGGCGATCCGCACCAGCAAGACGATGCTGCTGCTGTTCTCGCGTCATTCCAACGACTCGCCGCAGGTTCTGCGCGAAGTCCAGGCCGCGGTGAAGTATCGAGTGCCACTGATCCCCGTGCGTATCGACGGATCCGAGCCGACCCGCGACATGGAGTACTTCCTCGGCACCACACACTGGCACGACGCGACAGAGCCGCCGTTCGAAGACCGCGTCGGCGATGTCATTGAGCGCACCCGCGACGTGCTGAAAGGTGAGCGCAACGTGTGGCGTCTGGTACAGCGCCGCACCGGCAACCGGACCGGTCTGATCATCGGCGGAACAGGTGTCGCGCTGCTGCTGTTATGGTCATTGACTCGCTCGCCGACTCTGGCGGTCGGCTCCCTCCCCGATCCGCTCCAGGATCTGCGGGGTGCCTGGAAGCTCGAGTCTGGGCCGCAGCCCGCGCCCGGCGACTGCTGGGTGACCATCGCCGGCTACGTCTGGAGCGGCAGCGGCAAGTGCCCGGCCGCATGGCAGGGGGGTGGTAGTTTCCAGGGCGGTGAGGGCAGCGCCGGCGGTCCCGGTGGCCCCAACGCCGGTGACGGCTGGTACAGCGCACAGCGCGGAAATGCCAATGTGACCGGCAGCTGGGAACGAGGAACCTTCGGCGGCCTGACACTGAGCGAAGCCAATGGCGGTGTTTGGCGGTTCAGCGCCGCAGACGAAGACGACGTGCCCGATATCTCGCGCGAGATTCTCGAGCGGAGCGGTCACGACTGGCCGCTCGCCGATCTGCCCGGGATTGCGCAGCGCGCCATCGTCGTCGCGCGTCGCGAGTGGCGAGCCGATGCTGAGCTCACCGCGATCAACCTGCGCAGCGGCGGACTCGGCGGCGGCATCAGCACCAGCGTTGGCGACTACTCCATCACCTTCGAGTTCGTCTCAGCGGCTGCTCGACGACGCGTCGAACTCAAACCGTACTACGGCTTTGGTGTCCTGGGTAAGGAGTCGATCGTGGAACGTGGTCGGATCTACGCTGCGTTGCCGGAGAAGTTCCAGGATCTGCCGGACGCGTTGCGCGACGCCGCAAGCCGCGACCACGTGACCGAGCCCATCGAGCTGCTGGAGCTGCGCAACTGGTGGCGGACGACGTACGGATCCGTTCGACTTGATGGCCTGCTGTGGTTCATGCGACCCGCACAGGGTGATCAGTATGCGGTATCCGGCGCCGCGCGCTGATGCGTCACTGGTGTGGCATCTCGAGTGGCCGCTCACGGTGCAACATCAGCCAGCTGGCATTTTCCTCAAGCGCGGCGATGCCGAGATCCTCGACCACGCGTTCGACCGCAAGCGAGTCCTTGCGCTGCAGCGATTCCGTGAGCAGCTCCAGCGCATAGTCGAACATGCGCGACATCCGCGCATACAGCTTCGCATGCTCCGAGAACGCCATCTTGCCGGCATAGTGGTCGATGATGCCTGCAAAGCCCGTCGGCAGGACGAACGCCGACATCCAGCAGGCGCGCGCGAAACTCGACGCACCCATCCAGGTGCTGATCACGAGTCCAACCAGCCCGATGAGCCCAACGGAAAGCAGCGTGCGCGACCACAGCGCTGCGCGACGCTCGCGCCTGGCGTCCTCGGACTGACGGTAGTAGTCGTTCTGCGAGCGCACCCAGTAGGCCTCGGCATGCGGATACAACCCTTCTGACCGGAAGTTCGTCAGCGGCAGGGTGGCGGTCCGCAGCGCCTTGCGGATCCAGTCGAGCGCGTTGCGTTGTCGGCCGAGGTAGCGGTCCGCGGCCGTTTGCCGCACGCCCGCGAGCGTCCAGAAGAACTGGACGCGCAGCCCCTCCGCGAGGGCGCGGTAGTCCTGGTAGCGATCCTGCAGCCGCAGCCCGCTGCCGCGCCGATATGTCAGGAACGCGAGAATCATGAACACGCAGGCCGTCGAGTACGCCCAGGGTTTGTAGTGGCCACCCAGCGCGTCGCCGTCGAACTGACCGAACTCGAACGCGAGCAGCGTCAGCACCGCAAAAAGGTGTAGCAGCCGCTGCAGTCGGCGCCAACGTCGCTGCAGCCGGATCGCGAGCGCGTCGGCGACCGCATAGCGCAGTCGCATTTGGCGGCAGGAATCCGGCAATGCGGCGATCGCTGAATCCGGGATCAGGGACTGCTCGCTGTGCGGAATTGCGTCGACGTGCTGTGTCGCGAGCCCATGAGCGTCGGCATTGAATGTATCGATCTCGCGCCACAGGCCTCGGAAGTACCCTTCGGGTTCGAGATCGCCGCGTACCATCGGGGGAAACAGCCAGTGCTCTGCATAGGGCGTCGGAGGCACACAGGCCTGCTGCCGCTCTGCGTGACTGGCGCGTGGCGTCACCAGATGCCAGCTCGGGCCTCGCTCCTCGAGATCGAGGATCGAATCTTGGCGTTCATCGAAGCAGCCGCGCTGCCGGTACTGGACGATATCGCCGGTTCCGCCCCGCCCATGAGCGGGCCGACCGTCCCAGAGCGCGACCAGCAATTGAGAATGGCGCGACACGAACTGTCCGCAGCGCTGGTACTGTGCATCGCGCGCCGCGCCTGCCGGTTCAATCGAGCTGCGGTCGGCGCCGGCCGCGAGCGGAATCTCGATGACGCGATCGGCTCGGGCGAGTGCCGCTCGAAACTGCACGAGCGCTGCACCCTCAAAATCCTGCTCGTAGAGCTCGAGCGGCATGGGCAGCACTGCGATCAACTCGCCACGCGTCTTGACCGGGAGCAGGAGGAAAGCATCCGCCACGATCTGGTCGGCGCCCTCGGCCAGCGGCGTGAGCAACCGCAGCGGCGTGTGCGGATACTGGGCGTGCAGCGATTCGAACAGAACCGCAACCTGTCGTGCGAGCTGACCCTTGTCGATTTCGAGCGGATCGCGGTGGCCGGACACGCCAATCACCAGTGGAATCAGTGCCTGCGGATTGCCTGCGTCCCGTGACATGACATGCAATCTAGCAGCTGCGGCAGCCGATTTCAGGCCGCTCGCACAGGCCTGTTCTTCAAGGTGATCAGCAGGATCGAGATCGCTGCCGGCGTGACCCCGGGGATGCGCGCTGCCTGACCCAGCGTGGCGGGCCGGATTTCGGCGAGCTTCTGCTTCACTTCGTTCGAGAGGCCCTTGATCGCGGTGTAATCAAGATGCTCGGGTAGTGCCGTGTCTTCGTTGCGGCGCTGGCGCTCGATCTCGTCCGTCTGTCGTTCGATGTATCCGCTGTACTTCGCGCGCACTTCGAGCTGCGCGCGCAGCTCACGCGGCAGCCGATCGTCGATGGCGGCGTAGTCAGGTGCGTTCGCCCATGCTTCGTCGAGTGCTGCGAGCTCCTGCGCGAGCTCCAGCAAATGCTCGTACTGCACTTCCGGACGGCGCAGCAGCTCGAACGCCGATACATCGCGCGGCAGCGCCCCGCCGAGCACACGCTCGCACCAGGCACCGGCCTGGCCCGGGCGAATGCGGATCTTCTCGAGCCGGCGTACTTCGGCGTCGGCACCATCACGCTTCTGCTCGAAGAATGCCCAGCGCTCATCGTCGACGAGTCCAAGCTCACGTCCGCGAGGCGTCAGACGCAGGTCGGCGTTGTCTTCGCGCAGCAGCAGCCGGTGTTCGGCGCGGCTGGTGAACATCCGATACGGCTCACTCGTGCCTTGCGTGGTCAGGTCATCGACCAGCACGCCGAGATAGCTTTCGCTGCGCTTCGGAATCCAGGCTTCACGATCCGTACAGGCGAGTGCGGCATTGATGCCGGCCACGAGGCCCTGCGCGGCCGCTTCTTCGTAGCCCGTGGTGCCATTGATCTGGCCGGCGAAGAACAGCCCCGCGACGGCCTTCGTCTCCAGCGAACTGCGCAGATCGCGCGGATCGAAATAGTCGTACTCGATCGCATAACCCGGCCGCGTGATGTGTGCGCGCTCGAAGCCCGGGATCGTGCGCACGAATTCGCGCTGCACGTCGTACGGCAGGCTGGTCGAGATCCCGTTCGGGTAGATCTCGTGCGTGTTCAGGCCTTCCGGCTCGATGAAGATCAGATGCGAGGTCTTGTCCGCAAACCGATGCACCTTGTCCTCGACCGACGGGCAGTAGCGCGGGCCGATGCCCTCGATCTTGCCTGTGAACATCGGTGAGCGATCGCAACCGGCGCGAATGATGTCGTGCGTGGCCGCGGTGGTCGCAGTGATGTGGCAGGGCACCTGCTGCGGATGCTCGCTCGCGCGCCCCAGGTACGAGAACACCGGCAGCGGTGAATCGCTGTGCTGCACCTGCAGCTGGGAGTAATCGATGCTGCGGCCGTCGATGCGCGGCGGCGTGCCCGTCTTGAGCCGCCCGACGCGCAGATCGAGCGCGCGCAACTTCGTGGCCAGCGCGTTCGACGGCGGATCACCGGCGCGACCGCCCTGGTAGTTGTCGAGGCCGACGTGAATCCGGCCGCCCAGGAAAGTGCCGACCGTCAGCACCACGCAGCGCGCCGTGAAATGAATCCCGGTGATCGTGACGACGCCGGTCACACGATGCGCATCGATGCTGAGGTCCGCGACTTCCTGCTGGAAGATGCTGAGGTTCGGCTGGTTCTCGAGACGGTGGCGGATCGCCGCCTTGTACAACTGGCGATCGGCTTGCGCGCGCGTCGCGCGCACCGCCGGGCCCTTGCTGGCGTTCAGGATGCGGAACTGGATGCCGCCGACGTCGGCCGCACGCGCCATCGCGCCGCCCAGCGCATCGATCTCGCGTACGAGATGCCCCTTGCCGATGCCGCCGATGGCCGGATTGCAGCTCATCTGGCCGAGCGTTTCGATGCTCTGCGTGAGCAGCAACGTGCGCCGGCCCATGCGCGCAGACGCAAGCGCAGCCTCGGTGCCGGCATGGCCGCCACCGATCACGATTACGTCAAAATGTGCATCGCTTGCCATGGAACCGGCGATTCTAGGGAATCGGCGCACACCCTGCACGACACGGTTCTCGCGTACCATCGCGGACCGATGCCTGATCCCGGCAAGACCCTGCACAACCTGTTCACGCCGCTCGCCCTCCTGGTTGCGGGGCTGCTGACGGCCGCCCCAGGCGCACACGCCGCCGCCGGGCCAACCGGGGCCGCGACGCTCGCCTTCAAGCCCTGCAGGCTCGAGCACCGCTCGCGACTGATCTCGATCGAATCACAGTGCGCCACGCTGCGGGTCCCCGAGAACGCCGCCGTGCCCAACGGCCGTCAGATCGAGCTGTTCGTCGCGAAAGTACCCGCCATCAGTGGCCGCAAATCACCCGATCCGGTCGTGCTGATCGCCGGTGGCCCGGGCATGGGCAGCAGCGAGATGTACCCGGGCGTGGCCCAGGCGTTCGCCCGCATCCGTCGCGACCGGGACCTGATCATCATCGACCAGCGCGGAACGGGCCGCTCGAGCCCGCTGAACTGCGAATCGTCCAATGAGCTCGACGGCGATCTGGCGTCGTTCATCGCGGATTCGCGCCGCTGCCTCGCAGCGCTTGGCAGCCGCGCAGATCTGACGCAGTACACCACCAGCGTCGCCGTCCAGGACCTCGAGACCGTACGTCGCGCGCTGGGTGTGGCGCAATGGAATCTCTACGGTGTGTCCTACGGCACGCGCGTTGCCCAGCATTACCTGCGGCGCTTCCCGGCCCAGACTCGCAGCATCATTCTCGATGGTGTCGTGCCGCCGGGTCTCGCGCTAGGTCCCGAGATCGCGATCGATGCCGAGGCAGCACTCGAGCGCGTCCTCGCGCGCTGCAGGCGCGATGAAGCCTGCTTCACGCGCTTCGGGGACTCCCGCGTGCGAGTCGAGACGCTGAAAGCGCGACTCGCCACGCCGGCGAGCGTGACCCTGCCAGACCCGAAATCGGGTGAGCCGCGCACGCTGTCATTCGGTCGCTCGCAGCTTGGCGCCGTGCTGCGCCTGCAGAGCTATTCGTCCGCCACCGCGTCATTGCTGCCACTGGCTCTGCACGAAGCCGTGGAGCGCAACAACCTCGCACCCCTCGCGGGCATGTTCCTGCTGAGCGTCGGCAATCTTGCGGACGCGATGGCAGCAGGCATGCACAACAGCGTCATCTGCACGGAGGACATTCCGTTTATCGGCGCGAAGAGCCTCGATCGCGCGCGCCTCGAGGCCACCTACCTCGGCGCCGAGCAGGTGGATGGATTGCAGGCGGTCTGTGGATTCTGGCCACGCGGTCGCCTCGATTCGGATTTTCGCGAACCGCTGCGGAGTGCCGTTCCGGTGTTGCTGCTGTCCGGCGCGGATGATCCGGTCACGCCACCCGGCAATGCACTGCGCGCCATGCAGGGCCTTTCGAATGCACGTCATCTCGTGCTGCCGGGACAGGGGCATGGACAGATCGGCGTCACCTGCATGAATCGGGTGCTCGCAGCGTTCATGCAGGATCTCGCGCCAGCTGCGCTGAATGCGCGCTGTCTCGACGCCGCACGGCCGCCACCGTTCTTCACGACACTGGCGGGTCCTGCGCCATGATCGAAGCCCAGGCGCTCGCGAAGCGATTCGGCGCGATCGAGGCGGTACGCGGCGTCTCCTTCAGTGCAGCCGATGGCCGCATCACCGGCCTGCTGGGGCCGAACGGCGCCGGCAAGTCGACGACCCTGCGCATGCTGTACACGCTGCTGACGCCGGACGCGGGCGAGGCCAGGATCGACGGCCTGTCCACGACCTCGCGCGCTGCCGAAGCACGCCAGCATCTGGGCGTGCTTTCGCACAACGCGGGCGTTTATCCGCTGCTCAGCGCGCGCGAAAACATCCTCTACTTCGGCGAGCTGTACGGGCTCCCGCGTGCGGAACGCGAACGACGCGCCGATGAATTGATCGAGCTGCTCGACATGCGTGATTTCGCCACACGCCGCGCCAAGGGCTTCTCGCAGGGGCAGCGGCTCAAGACCGCACTCGCGCGTGCACTGGTGCACAACCCGCGCAACGTGATCCTCGACGAACCGACCAACGGGCTCGACGTGATGGCCGTACGCAGCCTGCGAGCACTGCTCGGTTCGCTGCGCGCTGCCGGGCACTGCGTGCTGTTCTCGAGCCACGTGATGCAGGAAGTGGCAGGGCTTTGCGATGAGGTGGTCGTCATTGCGCAGGGTCGCGTCGTCGCCCAGGGTGCGCCGGACGCGCTGCTGCAGTCTGCGGGGGCGGAGACGCTCGAGGACGCGTTCGTGACGCTGGTCGAACGCGGAGCGGCGCCATGATCCGATTGTTGCTGACGGTGTTCCGCAAGGAGTTCTTCGAGAACCTGCGCGATCGGCGCACGATCTTCTCCGCGCTGGTATTCGGCCCGCTGTTCGGTCCGATTCTGCTCGCCGTCACGCTGCAGATCTCGCTGCAGCGGAACCAGGCGGTGGCCGATGAGCCGATAGCCATCGCCGTGAGCCACAGCGAGCGAGCGCCGAACCTGATGGCCTGGCTGCGCGAGCACAACGTCAGCATCGAAGCCGTGAACCTGACCGAGGCCGGCGCGCGCGCCGCAATCCTCGCCAAGCAGCACAAGCTCGTCGTCGAGGTGCCCGCGGACTTCGGCCAGCGCCTTGCCGCGGGCGAGCCTGCCGCCGTACTCCTCTATGCGGACGCATCGGACCTGTTCAACGATCGCTCCGTGGATCGTGTCCGCGCGGTATTGGGCCAGTACGGCCAGCAGGTCGCGCAGCTGCGACTGCTCGCGCGTGGCATCGATCCGACGATCGTCGCGCCGATCGCGATGCAGGATGTCGACGTGTCCACGCCGAGCAGCCGCGCGATCCTGGCGCTGGGCATGCTCAGTTACCTGATCATCTTCGCGATGCTGATGGGCGGAATGTATCTCGCCATCGATTCGACCGCGGGCGAGCGCGAGCGCGGTTCGCTCGAGCCGCTGTTCACGACGCCGGCGCCGCGACGCGCGATCGTGTTCGGCAAGATCCTGGCAACCACCGCCTACATGCTGATCTCGCTGACGTTGACCGTGGCCGCCTGCGCCATCGTCGTGCGCTTCCTGAAGCTCGAGAGTTTCGGCATGAGCGCGAATCTCGGGCCCGTCACCGCGCTCGCGATCATCGGCGTCACTGCACCGCTGATCCTGGTCGGCGCGTCGCTGATGACGGTGGTTGCTTCGTTCACGAAGAGCTATCGCGAAGCGCAGACCTATCTCGGCTTCGTGCTGATGGTGCCGACGCTGCCGCTCGCGTTCGTGACCTTCCTGAACCTGAAACCTACGCTGCCGCTCATGGCCGTGCCATCACTCAGCCAGCACTTCCTGATGACATCCCTGCTGCGGGACGAACTGCTGAACCCGGCGTACCTGCTGATGTCCGTCGGCGTCAGCCTGGGGCTGGGCCTCCTGCTGGCGGCGTTTGCGGCCTGGCTGTACGAGCGCGAAGCGATTCTGGGCTAGACGTTTCGCGGGCCCGCGTTGCCAGGGCTCTCGGCGGCTTCGTGCCGCGACAGCATCGCCCGGAAGCGATGCAGCTGGTCTGCGGCGAACTCGCGCGCTTCGATTTCGTAGCGGTTGTCCCAGTACCCGCGCCGCAGCCACTCGATGACGTAGCGCATCACCGAGAGCTCGCGCGTCTCACACTGGCGCATCACGTGGAAGAACTCGTGCAGCACGATCTCGGGGTTCTCGAAGAACGACTCGGCCGAACCGCGCAGATAGATACGGCGACGGCGCGTCGTGGCGATCATCCGGCCATGCAGGCGCGCGAACCAGGAGTGTTCGATGATGCGTACCTGCGAAACACCGGCGCCGAAGACTTCTTCCAGCGTGCGGCGCAAGGCCGTCGGCAGCGCTGCCGTTCGCCCGATCACACGCATGGCGCGCGCATGCAAGCGCGCAAGCGCGCGATATCGGCATGCCGCGAAGGGAGGTCACTGCGCAGCGCAGCGCGACGCAGATCGCGCAGCGTCTCGAGCGCGCGGATCAGCACCGGCAGTGGTGGGCCGCTCGCCGTGACGCCGGCGAGATGCGGGGCGCCCAGCGCGGCGGCGGGCTGTTCGATGAAGCGCTGCACCAGCAGGTCATGGTGCTGGCTCGCGTAATCGCCGAACAGCGCGCAGGTGTCGAGAAAGGCGCGGGCATTGCGCTGGAACCAGTCCTGCTGCGAGTGCTCATCGGCCAGCAGCAGCAGTTCATCGAGCAGGCTGCGTCGCGTCATGCAGTCTCGCAGCCGCGCCTGGTCCTGCGGCAGCATGAACATCATTTTGTCGACCAGCAGCTGAGCGTAGTAAGGGTCGCTGGCACGGCACAAGCCGAGCAGCAGATCGATCTCGTTGATCCCCGCGAAGTCGCCGGCATTGGCGCCGCGGTACTCCTGCCGGCCGACGCGATAGGGTTTGTAGTACGGGCGCACGCTGTAGAAAAAGCGCTGCACGTCGAGCTGGCTGAACAGCCGCTGGTTGATCTGGAGCACTTCGCGCAATGCGACGTTCGCGGCCGCAAACTGCACGTCGGCCACCGGGCTTGAAACGCCCAGCGGCACGACGCGCACCAGGGCGTCGGCGGCGCGCTGCAATGCGAGGATGCCGCGCGTGTTCTCGTCGATGAACAATAGTTCGTCGGGCAACGACGTGAAGCTCTTGCGCACGCCGGCCACGGCGAAGTTGTGTGTCGAAAGATGGCCCGTGGAGAAGCGCGGTGCCATGCCGAGCGAAGCGCCGACATGCAGCGCCAGCGACGACGCCTCCGGAAACGGCGAGCGTTCCTCGCGCGCGGGGTTTGTCAGTTCGTGCCGGCGCAGTGCGCCGAGATACAGACCCACACTGCCGAGCACGCCGAACGCGCTGTCGAAGCCATCGCCGGTGTTGCCTTCCTCGAGCAGCGCGAGCACATGGGCCCGGCCTTCATCGCAGAGCTGGCGCTTGATCGCGTCGCCCACGCCGATCACGTCGGCGCGATCCTCACGTGCGAAATACAGCTCTTCGAGAGCCGTATTCATTTCGACGAAGGCCGTGCGGATCCAGTGATCGAAAGAATGGGCGTGGGCGCTGATCAGTTTCATCGTGGCTCAGTCGGGCTGGAATGCGTGGGCAAGTCGCGCGGCATCCGCCGCATCGTTGCAGAGGTGGAAAGAGAGCCGCAGTGTGTCGCCGCGCCGGTCGAAACGCACGCTGTCGGCTGCGAGACGCGGCGCGATCAAGTCAGCATCCCCGCCCGCCGCCATGCACAACGTGCCGCCATGGCCGTCGGTGCGAACCGAGGCTTGCCAGCGCGCCGGCAACGCGGCTCGGAAGATCGAGATCAGGTCACGGTTGTGCGCGAGGATCGCGTGCACGCCGATGCCCTGCAATTCGCGCAGGCTCTGAGCGGCGATCACGAACGGCGCGATGTCGGGCGTGCCGCCCCAGAAACGCCGCGCATCGGCGGCCGGCTCGAAATGGTGGATGTCGAACTCGAACGGATCGGCGTGCGAGAACCAGCCCACATCGACGGGTTGGAGTTGCGCGCAGAGTTCGGGACGCAGCCACAGGAAGCCTGCGCCCGGTCCGCCGCACAACCACTTGATGCAGCTGCCGAGCACCGCGTCGGCACCGAGCGTCTCGACGTTCCACGGCAGAATGCCTGCCGACTGCGCCACGTCCACGACGCAGAGCACGCCGCGCTCGCGGCACTGCTGTGCCACCCATTCGACCGGCGCAACGCGACCCGTGTTGGAATGAACATGCGACAGCAGCACGCCACTGACGTCCGGCGTGAGCGCCTGCTCCCAGGTCGCGGGCAGTCCCGGATCCTGCGTGCGCGGCAGAATATGCAGCTGATGACCCTGCCTCTGCGCCTGCTGCAGGACGAAGCCCATCGACGGAAAGCTGTCTTCGTGCAGCAACCACACGGCGCGCGCGGGATCCGGCGCCGGCAGCGCACCCAGCAGCTTCGCCAGTCCTGAAGACAGATTGACCTGCGGACACCACTGCGATGCCGCGCCGCCGAACATCGCCGCGAGCGCGCCGCGAAATTCATCGACGGCCCCGAGCCATGTGCCCCAGGCATCGCCGCCGCGCTGTTGCCAGGGTTCGAGATAATGCGTGTGCAAGGCCGCGGCCGCACTGCGCGGCAGGCAGCCCGCGGAATGCGTCAGCGCATAGGGGCCGGGACCCGGCACATGAAAGCGCGAACGATAGTCCGTCACGCGTGGACTCCGGCCGACTGACAGTGCATGCAGCGATAAAGCTGGCGTCCCGAATGCACGATCCGCTGCACCCCTGTGCCGCAACGATGGCAGGGTTGATCGGGCCGGTCGAACACGTGGTGGCGATACTCGCGGTAGCGATGACCTTGGCGCTTCATCCGCTGCGCGACCGTCAGATCATTGGTGATGCCACCTGTGTGATACGCGCGCCGCGTGATCTCGAGCGACGCTTCCGCGAGCGCCGCGCGTTCCGCGCCGGACAGCGATGCAATGCGGCGCTCCGGATCGAGTCCCGCCACGAACAGGATCTCACTGCGCAGATAATTGCCGATGCCTGCAAGGAAACCCTGATCGAGCAGGAGCGCGCCGAGACTGCGTCGCCCGAAGCGCGGTGCCGCAATCTGTGCAGCAACGTCTTCGACACGCGTCTGATCGTCCAGCAGTTCGACGCCCAGCTTGCAGACGTAGGGATGCTGCTCGATCTGTTCCGTCGGCAGCACGTCGATGTCGGAGGCGCTGTACAGCAAGGCCGCACTCGACGCGGTTTCGATCGCGAGGCGCAGATCCCTGCCGGTCGTCGGCCGATGGCCGGATTTCCCGAGCAGCCATTTGCCGTAGAGCTGGTTGTGCGTGTAGATCGATTCGCCGTTGTCGAAATCCAGGATCAGCGCCTTGCCACGCGCTCGCACGCCATGGACCTTCCGGCCTTCCAGGCGGCGCGCCGCGGCGCGATGCCGCGGGAATTTGAAATACACGAGCTGGGCGCGCCGGCCACGCAGGACCGCATCGAGTTCTGCCGCCGCGCGGCGCATTTCAGGGCCTTCAGGCATCTCGCTGCGACTCGGCCGCTACTTGCCGATGCAGAAGCTGGAGAAGATCCGGCCGAGCAGATCATCGCTCGTGAACGTGCCGGTGATCTCTTCGAGCGCACGCTGCGCGGCGCGCAGCTCCTCCGCCATCAGCTCGCCGGCACGTCGCTCGGTCAGCTGCTTCGCGGCTTCCTCGACGTGACGCCGCGCGAGAGTCAGCGCATCGAGGTGGCGTGCACGGGCGGACACCGTGCCCTGCCCGGCGACGCTGTACCCCATGCAGCGCTTCAGATGATCGCGCAGCAGCGGCAGGCCCTCGCCGGTCTTTGCCGAGATCGCCATCCACTGCGGTCCGGCCACCGTGATCGTGTCCGCGAGCGGCACGCCGGTGGCGAGATCGCATTTGTTCAGCACCAGCGTGACCGGAATGCCCGGCGGCAGACTGGCACGGGCGGCCGTGAACGCAGTGGCCCCCGGATCGGTCGCGGCATCGATCACGAACAGCACGCGATCGGCGCGCGCCATCTCGCGCTGCGCCCGGCGGATACCCTCTTCCTCGGCGGCATCGGCCGCGTCGCTGCGCAATCCCGCGGTATCCATCACGTGCAGCGGCATGCCATCGATGTGGATACGTTCACGCAGCACGTCACGCGTGGTGCCCGCGACCGGCGTGACGATCGCGGCGTCGTAGCCGGCAAGCCGGTTCAGCAGGCTGGACTTGCCGGCGTTCGGTGGGCCTGCGATCACGACCGTCATGCCATCACGGAGCACCCGCCCCTGTTGCGCGCTCTGCTCCACCGCATCCAGATGACTGCGGACGATGTCGAGCCGCTCGCCGAGTTCACGATCGGCCAGGAAATCGATCTCCTCTTCGGGAAAGTCGATCGCGGCTTCGACGTAAGTACGCAGATCGATCACCGCCTCCGTGAGCCCGGACACCATCGCGGAGAACTCACCCTGCAGCGAGCGCATCGCGGCACGTGCGGCCTCCTGCGAGCCCGCGTCGATCAGGTCCGCCACGGCTTCGGCCTGCGCGAGATCCACCTTGTCGTTCAGGAAGGCGCGCTGCGTGAATTCGCCCGGCAGCGCGCGGCGCGCGCCGAGTTCGACGATGCGCGCCACCAGCGCTTCCTGCAGCACCGGGCCGCCGTGGCCCTGCAGTTCGAGCACGTGTTCGCCGGTGTACGAGCGGGGTCCGGGGAAAAACAGCGCGATGCCGACATCGATCGGCTGGCCGTCGGCCGCCCGGAACGCAGCCAGCGTGGCGCGGCGCGCCTGCGGCAGATCGCCGATCACGACGGCGGCGATCTCTGGGGTCTTCGGTCCGGAGATCCGCACCACACCGACGCCGCCGCGCCCGGGCGGCGTGGCAGCAGCAACGATGGTGTCGGTGTGCGGCATGGCGTGGCCGATTATGCCACGGTGACCGCGGCAACCCATCGTGAGACGATTCCGCTTCGCCTCTTCATGCCGGAGACTCGGATGCGCCGATATACCCTGCTCGCGATGGCCGTCTGCTGCGCCGCGCTGGCGAGCACCGCGCCACTCGCCGCGCCTGCCACCACCACCCGTTACGCCGTGCTGTTCAGCGGCGAGAAATCGGGCGAACAGGTCACGACATGGCGGGACGCGCGCCACGCGCGCGTGACCCTGAGCTATCGCGAGAACGGTCGCGGTCCGGATCTGGTCGAGGACATCACGCTGGCCGCGGACGGCACCACCGAGCGCTTCCGCGTGCGCGGCAAGTCGACGTTCGGCGCGCCCGTCGATGAGACCTACGAACGCCGCGGCAATCTCGCCCGCTGGCGCGTGGAGAAGCTGGCGGAGCAGGCGCCGGTACAGGGGGCTGCGCAGTACTACCCGGTGCAGAGCAGCTGGGAGATCAATGCGATCATCGCGCGCGCCGTACTCGCGCAGGGCGATGCCGGCCTCGCCGCCCTGCCCGGCGGGCGCTACACGATCGAGAAGCTCGCCACCACGCAGGTGACGCGGGGCGCGGACCCGCTCAGTGTCTCCCTGTACGCAATCTCCGGCGCCGATCTCACTCCGAGCTACCTCTGGCTGCGGGATACGCCGGACCGCGCGATGTTCGCGGCAATCTACACGGGCTACCTGCGCGTGATCGAATCGGGCTGGGAGGCGGCGGGCGACGTGCTCGAACCGCTGCAGAAGCAGGCCGAGGACGAGCGCGAGCGGCGCATCGCGCGCACGCTCACACATCGTTACGACGGCCCGATCCTGATCCGCAACGTGCGCGTATTCGAGTCCGAACGCGCCGCGCTGACGGACCTGCGCGATGTCTGGGTCAACAACGGCCGTATCGCCAGCATCGTGGCACCGGGCAGCGTCGCGACGCCCGCCACCACGACCTTCGACGGCGCCGGCCGCACGCTGCTGCCCGGGCTCTTCGACATGCACGTCCATGAAGGCACGCCCGGCTCGATCATGCAGATTGCCGCCGGCGTCACGACGGTGCGGGATGTCGCCAACAACAACGAGGTGCTGGCGAAGCTGACCGGCCAGATCGAAGCAGGCGACGTGATCGGCGCCCGCGTGATCGCCAATGGCTTCATCGAGGGTCGCAGCCCGTATTCGTCGCGCGGCGGCTTCGTCGTGGACAGCCTGGAGAAGGCGCGGGAGGCCGTCGACTGGTATGCGGCGCGCGGCTATCGCCAGCTCAAGCTGTACAACTCGTTCAAGCCGGAATGGGTTGCGCCGATCGCCGCCTACGCGCACGAGCGCGGCCTGCGGGTCGGCGGACACGTGCCGGCGTTCATGCGCGCCGAGGAAGCCGTGCGAGCGGGGTACGACGAGCTGCACCACATCAACCAGGTGATGCTCAACTTCCTGGTCAAGCCTACGGACGACACGCGCACGCTGGCGCGGTTCTATCTGATCGGCGATGGCGCCGGGCAGCTCGACCTGGACTCGAAGCGCATCCAGGATTTCATCGCGCTGCTGCGCGAGCGCGGGACGGTGGTCGATCCAACCCTCGCGATCCACGAGGCGATGTTCACGCACGAGCAGGGCACGATCAATCCGAGCTTCGCCGCCGTGTTCGAGCACGTGCCCGTCTCGCTGCAGCGCCAGTGGCGCACCAACTCGCTGGACGTCACGGCGCAGAACGTCGCGCGGTTCCGCGGTGCCTATCAGCGCCTGCAGCAGATGGTGGCCCGCATGCACCAGGCCGGCATTCCGCTGGTCGCCGGCACGGACAACATCCCGGGCTTCACGCTGCATCGCGAACTCGAGCTGTATGTCGAAGCCGGCATTCCGGCCAACGAAGTGCTGCGCATCGCCACCTGGAACGGCGCGAAGTACACGAATACGCTCGGCGATTCAGGCTCGATCACGGCCGGCAAGCGCGCTGACCTGATCCTCGTCGATGGTGACCCGACGGCACACATCGCAGCAATCCGGCGAGTCGCGCTCGTCATGAAGGAAGGCGCCGTGTTCTACCCTTCCGAGCTCTATCAGACGCTCGGCATCCGCGAGTTCGCCAAGCCCTTGAAGCCGGAACCGCCGATGACCACAGCACAGGCCGCAAACTGATGGGCAGGCTGCGTTCATTTTTTCGCTTCCTGGGGCGCGCCGCCGTTGCACTGGCACTTCTGCTTGCGATCGGCGTCGTGTACGCACTCTGGGCACATCAGGATATTCCCGCGGCGGAGCTCGAATCCCGCTATGCCCGCCCCGAATCGAAGTTCATCGAGATCGATGGCGTGCGCCTGCACTACATCGACGAGGGCCGCGGGCCCGTGGTGCTGCTGCTGCATGCGAACTTTTCCAACCTCCTTGACTGGGATCCCTGGGCAGCGGCGCTGCAGGACAGCCACCGCGTGATCCGCTTCGACATGACGAGTCACGGCCTCACAGGACCAGACCCGACCGGCGACTACACGCTCGCGCGCACGCTGCGTCTGATGGAAGGCTTCGTCGATGCGCTGCAGCTCGACGACATGACCGTCGCGGGCACGTCCCTCGGCGGCACGCTCGCACTCCACTACGCCACGACCCACCCCGATCGCGTGCAGCGACTGATCCTGCTGAGCCCGGGCTCGCTCGAAGGCAAGGAACGGCGCGCGCGCGGCGGCGTACCGCGCGTGGGTTACGTGCTCAAGTACATCCTGCCGCGTGCCCTGCCGAAGTTCATGCTCAGCAGCGGCTTCGGCGATCCGGCAGCGTTGCCGGATTCCCTGGTCGATCGCTGGTACGAACTCTGGCGCCGCGAAGGCCAGCGCGAGGCGCAGCTCGACCGACTGTCGCAATACCAGTCGGGCGACATCGAGTCGCTGATCCGCGCCGTGCGCGTACCGGTGCTGCTGCTCTGGGGCGAACTCAACACCACGGCCAAGTTCAGCCAGGCGGCGACCTTCCGCGAGCTGCTGCGCGATTCCCCTTCACTGACCTTCATCCCCTACCCGGGCCTCGGTCACATGGCGCTGCAGGAAGACGGCGCACGCATGGCGCGTGACGTGCGCGACTGGCTGGCTGCGCCGCCCTTGCCCGGATACACGACCCGCCAGATCCCGCCCGCCGTTACCTGGCCGGCGCCAGACTCTGATCGCTTCTGCGTCGTGATGCAGCAGCGGATGACGGGCACGGAGCTGACGCCCGCGAACACGCTGTTCATGGACATGCCGGCGTATCGCAGCTCGAAGCCCGACATCCGCCCGCTCAGGACTTATCAGATCGTGACGTATCAGGGTGCCACGCCGATCCGCGTGTCGTGCAAGATGAAGACCGCAGCCCACCTGCGCAGTGAGTACGGCGCGGAGACCGCGACGACGCAACAGAGCTGTGCCGCCATGGCGCGTTCGCTGCAGGCCGACGCCGTGTCGCGTTTGCGCGCGGCCAATCTCCACGACGCGGCCAAGCGCGCGGCCGAGCTGATCATCGATGACACGGAAGCCTACGCTACGGGTCGCGCCTACCTCGCGAGTTACCCGTTGAGCGAGCGCGATGCCGCCGGACGCATTCACCTGAGCGTGCCCGGCTTGTTCCAGGACTACGACAGCTGGTTCACGCCGCTGTTGCCCAGGATCGTGCAGGGACAAAGCTACTGCCATGTGCCCACGAGCGAATACCTCAGCGCGCTTGCCCGGGGCGAACAGCAGCCCGGCATGATCGTGACCACCGACAGCGACGCGCAGGTCGAGGGCGAGGTGTTTTCGTTCGAGTT
>ERZ795044.686-NODE-686-length-31710-cov-7.147749_pt1 | contig 31710 bp, 24 predicted proteins | sample MGYA00375128_ERZ795044 | MGnify/ENA primary metagenome ERZ795044 (study PRJEB30173, sample SAMN05720213) | anaerobic digester metagenome | isolation source: active sludge of municipal wastewater-treating anaerobic digesters | place: USA | collected 2014-12-22 ...
CGAGATCTACACAAGGCCTCACACTCTTTCCCTACACGACGCTCTTCCGATCTAGCCGATTGAACTTGAGCGGTGCTATCGGTATTTTTCCGGGCCTCGACTAAGTCGTCGCCGGCGTGGTAAGCCACCGAGCGAAGATCCAGATAGCGGCGAAAGAGCGTACGAATTTCCGCTTGGGATTCGGCGGGCAACAAATCGATTCGCAGGTAGGCGGTGCCAATTGCGTTTGCCTCTTCGTTAATCAGATGCCTGCGATCTTCGAATCGCGTTGCCGCGCCGGAAAATGCAAAGGCCAGGATCAGGCCGAGCAATCCGAAAACGGCGCCTTCTGCAGCACTGGTACCTTTGGACAGACCTTCGGGGTCACGCTTGAGTTGGGCGAGACCACGGCGTCTGCCCAGCTCGAAAAACATCAACATCGAAACGAACAAACACAGTGTTGATAGTGAGGCAATCAAGGTCAGGTTCATGCGCCAGCCATGGTCTTTGATGGATGCGGCAAGAATATCACCGGATGCGTATATGGCGCAGCAGACTATCGGGATTGATGCCAGATCAGTTGCCGGCAAGATCCGGTTTAGTTGGGATCGCGCAAAAACCTTGCCATCGATGGCTGCGCGTTACGCAAGGTTTCAAACTCGGCGGCAACGTCGACGAAGCCGCGCACGAGTGCCAGCTCGTGCGGCGTGCGTCCGAGCGAGTCACGTGCATTGCGATTCGCGCCTTCGCGCAGAAGCCGGTTCACGATGCGCGACAGGCCATGGGTGGCAGCGAGATGCAGCGCACTCATGCCGCGTTGGTCCTGCGTGTCGAGATCAATGCCTTCGCTTAGCAGCCGTTCCATTGCCGCGATCAGTACATCTTCATCGCAACTGGCTCCGGCTTCGGCGCGGGCACCCAGCAGGAAATGCAAAGGCGTTTGGCCGCTTTTCGTGATGCTGTCGAATTCGACATCGGCGAACAGCAACATGTCGAACATGGCCAGCACACGTTGTTTATCGCGAGAACTGAAGCCATGGATCGCGGCGCAATGCAGTGCGTTGAATCCCTGGGCATCGCAGGTATTGGGTTCTGCACCGCGTGACAATAGATGACTGATGATGTCAGGCAAGCCGAGTGCACTGGCCAGCATCAATGGCGTGACACCGCCAGGCAAGCTTTGTTCGGCGTCGGCGCCATTACGCAACAAGATATCGACGACCTGCGCATGTCTCATGCTGATCGCGGCCGACAATGCAGTCGCTCCGGTACGGGCTGCAATGCGATGGTCTGCACCATTGTTCAACAGGTAGCGGACGATGCTTTCATGGCCTCCGCCGGCAGCTCGCAATAAGGCCGTGCAAGCCTGCATGTCCTGGGCATTGATCGGCAAGCCCAGTTCGATCAAGCGGCTCACGGCCTGCGTATCGCCTGTCATCGCGGCGGCGGGCAAATCGAGATTCAGTAATTTGCGGCCCGGCGGTTGCCAACTGCGCCATTCAAGCCAGGCACTTAAATCGTGTTGGCCTGCAGCAAGCGCAATGCCCAGCGCCGATTGTCCGTCGGCGGTTCGTGCATTGAGATCGGCACCGAAATACAACAGTTGTTTGATGCTTTTTTCGCGGCCGAGATGCGCAGCCAGATGCAAGGCACTGAAGCCGCGTGCATCACGCTGGTTGGGATTGACGCCACTTTGTAGCAGCGCCTCGGTTAGACGATTCCACCCCAGATGGATGGATTGCAATAGCGGTGCATCCTGTTTTTCCGGATGGCCAAAGGCATCGGCACCACGCTCCAGCAATTGCAGCGCAAAGTTCTCGTAACTGCGCGTAACGTATTCGTTTTTCATGCAAACCGCTAGGTAGCGAGCCAGGCCGCCGAGTCCACTCGGCGATGTGCCGCGATCAAGCAAGTAAAGCAATGCCGGCTGTGCATGACCGGCCCGATCAAGCAAATGGAAGAATGCACAATCGCCATCTTCCAGTGCTATGTCGGCACGTGCGCCATGTTGCAATAACAATTCCATGCGCGAAACATCGGCGTCGCCGGCGAATTCAAGCAGCATCGAGGAAAGACTATTTGTATCGCAGCCGCGCAGATAACCGGCGACATCGGCAGCATCGTTTTGCAGCAGGGCTTCGCGAATCAGTTGGCGCGGCGAAGGCTGCAGCTGGTGTTCTTCGAACAGATTATCGGTCAGTGTGCTCGGGATTTCGTGTTGCGGATCCAGTATCGCGACCAGCGGCCAATTTTCCTTTCCAATCGCAATATCGATTGCACGAAAACCCTGTGCGTCAACCTGATCCGCGGCAACGCCGCTTTGAATCAGCAGTTTGACGAAGTCTGGCGAAGCGCCATGTTCGCAGGCAAGATGCAATGCATTTCTGGCCTCGGCATCTATTGCGTGCAAATCGGGTTTGGCCTGCAGTAAACGCGAGAGCGTTTCGATGGAACCCTGGATGGCAGCTTCGAGCAAGGGAGTCCGCTGGAATTCATTGCGTGCATTGCGATCCGCGCCGGCATCGAGCAAGACGCCGGCAATATCGGTATTACCAAGCGAGCAAGCCTGCAGCAGCGCGGTATTCTGATGTATGCCGCGTGCATCGACACGGGCTTTATGTCGCAGAAGTAATTGCACGCCGGCAGGATCGTCTTCACCCATGGTGGCGGCGATCAAGGCCGATTGGCCATTCGGCGGTTCGCTCTTGCTGCCGCGTTCCATCAGGAATTTCGCAAGACGCCAATTATTCGCGATGCAGGCAACGCCGAGTGCGTTGAAGCCTTCGTTGGTAATGGCCTCATGCGATGCACCGGCATCCAGCAACAAGGCGGCAACGGCAGGATCGGAACTGCGTGCCGCATGGTGCAAGGGCGTATAGCCGTCGTTATCGGCAATACGGGTGTCGGCACCATTGGCAAGCAGCATCATGACGGCTTCGGGACGACCGTGCCAGCTGTCGCGTGTCGCCGTGAGCAGGGCGGTCAAACCTTGATGGGCCTTGTTGATATCGACACCACGGGCAATCAATTCGCGCAACAGGCGCTGATCACTGAGCAATGCTGCCAACATCGGCAAACTGCGCTGGTCGATATCACTAGCATCAGGCAGTGCATTCACATCGGCACCATTCTGGATTGCCAGCAGTGCGGCATCGACCTGATTTCGGCGTGCCGCGGCATAGAGGGAAACAGGTTCGGCAATGGCTGGTTTTTCGTTAATCAGATTGCTGGCCTTCGTTGGCAGCAGATCGTCAGTGGCTTTTCGCACGCTGGTGATTTCGATGGCATGCAAACGCCAGTGCAAGACGGCACTGATCACAAAGTGCAGCAACAGGATTGGGAAAAACAGGGTTTCCGGGATGAAATCGCCGATGCCAAAACTCAGCCCGAGCGCCATCACGGTGAACCAGAGCAGGGTGGTGAACAGGCCCGGTATCAAGCTATAAGCCTGCGGCGCGGAGTCCAGCGCCAACCATTTCGATACGCGATCACTGCCTTGCTCTGCCAATGCCAGCCACGGCCAATGGCGCCAGTAAATCAATATCAACAATGCGACGGCGGCACTGAGCCAGAGTGCGGAAATCAATGCACCGCTATAACGCAATGACTCCAGCGGCCAATACAGGAACAGCGCCATCAGCGCATACGCCAGACACCAAAGACCGATGAACACAATCCACTCGGGTTTTGCCTTTGATTTCGCGGAAGTTTTTTGATCGACACTGGTCAAGCGCCAGCCAAGACCCAGAAACAATTGCGTGGCGATCAGCCCGAGAATGGCCAGGCTCGAATCAATCAGCGCCGGCAGAGCGGCACAAACAACGGCAAGTGCAAAAGCAGTCAACTGACGCCAGCGTATCCCACGGGATAACTCAGCCATCGCCAACGCCTCCGGCGACCAGAGGGTCCAGAACGGAAGGCGGCACTTGCAGGTAATAACCACGTTCGATCAGGTTCGAGCGCACCACGGCGGCATCCGCTCTTGCCAATTTGCGCTCCGGAGACAGCTCCAGGCTCATCACGAAGGACAGTTCACCCAAAGGGCTTCGAACCGAGTCGGGCACAATGCCGAAGGCATCCTTTTCGCGAAGATAAAGGTAGGCATCGGGCTTGCGTAATGATTTGTAGATGTGGGTGATCATGGAAATATCGTGTGGCAAGGGTGAATTGTCGCCGACTGAGGCTAAAAACAATAGCTAATTTGTTACTCTAGCAACCTTTCCATTCATCGGAGTTTCCATGCGAGTTCGCTTGTTTGTATTGGCTACGCTGGCCAGTTTGTCCGTTCAGGCACAAACCACCCCCATCACGCTCGACCAGGCGATGGCGAATCCCGATTGGATAGGAACCCCGGTTGAAAAGGCCTGGTGGGCCTGGGATAGCCAAAATCTGCAATACACCCAAAAAAGAACCGGATCGCCGATTCGCGATATTTTTGTGGTGGGTCGTGCCGGTGGCAATGCCAGAAAAGTGGAAGCGGCTGAAATCGCCAATCAGGATGGTGAAAACCTTGTTTTTGATGCCCGTCACCAGCAAGCCCTGTTCGTGCGCAACGGCGACGTGTTTCTACGCAATCTGAAAACCGGATCCCTGCTGCAAATTACCCGCAGCAATGAAACCGAGGCCGATGCCCGTTTCAGCGCCGATGGAACGGCGGTGTTGTATCGCGGTGACGAGAATCAATGGTTCCGCTGGTCGCTCGATAGCCATCTGCTCGAGCCGGCGGCGTTGCCGGTTGCTGAAAATGATCCGAACAAGGCCCCGAAGGCGGATGATTTTCGGGATATGCAATTGCGCTTGATCAGTACGCTGAAACGTATCAAGAATGATCGCGACGAATTGAAGGCGAAGTCCGAGGCGGATCGCAAGGCTGACGCTACCCGTGCCATCGCAAAATCCTATCTGGGTAGCGATATACAGATCGACTGGACATCCTTGTCGCCCGCGGGGCAATGGTTGCTGGCGGTGACGTCGGCCAAAGGTGCCGATGAAGGCCGAGTGGGCAAGTTGCCGAAATACGTCACCGAGTCGGGCTACGAGGAGTTTGAAGACGAGCGTACGCGTGTTGGTAGAAATTCGCCGACGCCACAAAGCCTGAAATTGGTGAATCCGCGTACTGGTGCCGTACTGGATATTTCGCTCGATGGCCTGCCGGGTATCGCGATCGATCCGATGGCGGAATTCCGCAAGGCGCAAAAACTCGACGCCCTCAAGGGAAATCGTCCCGTGCGCATCGATGTTGCCCAGTTCAATGATGCCGGTACGCAAGTGGCCGTGATGTTGCGTGCAATCGACAACAAGGATCGCTGGATCGCCACCGTCGATTTTGCGAACGGCAAACTTGTATCGCAACATCGTCTCAACGACAAAGCCTGGATCAACTGGAATTTCAATGATTTTGGCTGGCTCGACAACGACACGCTTTGGTACTTGTCGGAAGAGAGCGGCTATTCGCATCTTTATGCCCAGAAACTCGGGGCAAAAGCGACGGCATTAACCAGCGGCAAGTGGGAAGCCTCGTCGCCGGTCTGGTCCAGCGACAAGGCAACGGCCTATGTTTTATGCAACCGCGCATGGCCGGGCGATTACGAAGTCTGTGCGGTAAATCGCAACGGTGTCCTTCGCGAAGTAACGGCACTCGATGGCGTGGAGGATTTCAGTCTGTCGCCGGACGGCAACACCCTGCTTGTGCGTTACTCGGGCAGCTATCTGCCGGCGCAGGTCGCTACCGTGGGCATTTCGGACGGTGCAATGGTGAAATTGACCGATACCCGCACGCCGGAATTCAAGGCACGCAACTGGATTGCACCTGAGTTTGTGCAGGTGCCGTCGAAACACGGTGCCGGGAAAATCTGGGCAAAGTTTTACAAGCCCGCCAATTACGAAGCCGGCAAAAAATATCCGATCGTGATGTTCGTGCACGGTGCCGGTTATCTGCAAAACGTGCATGCACATTATCCCGCCTATTTCCGCGAGCAGATGTTCAACAATATGCTGGTGCAAAAAGGCTATATCGTTCTGGACATGGATTATCGTGCATCCGAAGGTTATGGCCGCGATTGGCGTACCGCGATTTATCGCCAGATGGGGCATCCGGAGCTGGAAGACTATCTCGACGGTCTTGATTGGCTCGTTGAAAACCAACAAGGTGATCGTGCGCAAGTCGGCATCTATGGTGGCAGCTATGGCGGCTTCATGAGTTTCATGGCCTTGTTCCGCGCGCCGGAAGCCTTCAAGGCGGGTGCGGCATTGCGACCGGTGAGTGATTGGACTTCCTACAATCACGAATATACGAGCAATATTCTCAATACGCCGCAACTGGATCCGGAAGCCTACAAAATCTCTTCGCCGATTGAATACGTGGAAAACCTTCGCGGCAATCTGCTGATCAGCCACGGCATGATGGACGACAACGTGTTCTATCAGGACTCGGTTCGCCTGTCACAGCGTCTGATCGAATTGAAGAAAGATAAATGGGAAATGGCGAGCTACCCGCTTGAACGCCATGGTTATGTGCATCCGGAAAGCTGGTATGACCAATATCGCCGAATTTACGAATTATTCGAGCGCACTTTGAAGCAGTAAAATTTGGGTGAAGGCGGGTGCTTTCTTGCAGAGCACCCGCAGGCTTTCCCGATAACCGGCACTTTCCTGATGACACAAGGCGGCGATATGCCCGTCAACGGTGACAAAATGCCGGATCAGCCGCTTTGGGGGAAGCATGGATGGATGTCGCCGGCGTCAAACACAGCCATTTTCATATTCGGCCCATCACGACGGCAGAAGATCTCGACGCCGTTGCGCGTTTGCGCTATCAGGTTTACGTGAATGAACTGGGTCGTCGTCCCGAAGGTTGCGACGATGATCTGCAGCGATTGCAGGATCCCGAAGATGCCTATTCCATCGTGCTGGCCGCTTTCGACCACAATAAAATTATCGGTACCTTTCGTATTACGCCGGTAAGCGAACTTGAGAAAGACAGTAGCTGGCGAGAACTTTACGCCAACAAGAAATTTCCGGTCGATGCCGACAAGCAATATATTTTCTCGCGCATGATCGTCACCAACGAATATCGCGGTAAAGGCCTGGCGGCGGATTTTTTCAAGACGGCATTCGATTGCATTCGCGAAACCGGAGGTGAGTTGGCATTCCTGCATTGCCAGTCGCATCTCGTTTCCTTGTACGAAGTCATGGGTTTCCGTCGTTATGCTCCCGGCTTTGTGCATGAAGAAGCCGGGTTCCGGATTCCGATGGTTATGATTGCCGGCGACTGGGGACATTTCGAAGCGGTGAAATCGCCGCTTTTGATGCAGGTGATGCAGTACCCGCCGAATGTGAGTCTGGGTGATTGGTTCGAGCAGGAGTTTCCGGCACACAGCAAGCCTGGCAGCGTGCGCGTATTGGCAGTCGATGATTTCCTGAAACAGTTCGACGAGCGTTTGATGGATTTGAGCATTCCCCTGCTCGACGATCTGGACGGCGAAGAAAAGCAGCAACTTTTCCTCTCGGCAGAACAGATTGCATCTGGCCCCGGCGACGTGCTGTTGAACAAGGGTGATGGCGGCAGTGCGATGTATCTGATTCTCGAGGGTGCCGTCGAAGTATCATCGAAAAAGCGCGGCCAGCGGCGCGTGCTGACAACGCTCGGTGCCGGGCAGTTGTTCGGCGAAGCGGCTTTCCTGATGCAAACGCCGAGAAGTGCCGACGTTACCGCCATCGCCGACACCCTGATGTTGTCGATAAGCAATCATGCATTCGACGATCTAAGCGAAACCAGCCCGAGCGTGGCGCTGAAAGTACTGCGTAACCTCTCGCGGACTTTGTGTTTACGCCTGTATGCCGGAACGATGGACTGAATGCAGTCCTGATGTACTGCAAATTAGAACAAGCTTACGCGGCTACAAAAACGCCTTCCAGCTCGACATCCAGCTCGCGTCGGCAAATATCGCCGCGCAGATACAGGACGCGATCGCGATCAATGCCGGCGGCAGTAATGATCGACTCGGCTACGGCCAGATCTTCGGGCTTGCGAAGATAAACCCGCAGCGCTTCGCAATCGGCGATATAAAAATCGCGGCCCGATTGCTTGCTGCCTTCTGCCAGCAGTGCCTCGAGATTGGCGAGGCTTTCGCCAAGTTGTCCCGCGACTTCGCCGATATGACGGGAGACATGACCGACGATACTGGCGGTGCCCGAAGCGAGCAGTCTTGGTGTTTCGGTGTCTTCGTCGAGGATAATGCCGCGCGAGAAACCGGGCGGTACCGGACCGTATTCACGGGGATAGCGCCAGGCCGGCGTTTGACGCGGATTTTCCAGTGTACGTGCCACCTGGCTTGAGCACAGGGCGATCAATTGCAAATAAGGGGCAGCATCGCCGTTGTCATTGCCGGTGCCGATCGCAGTGGCGGCAGGTGGAGGCGTATTGAACTGGCTATCCACGGATTGCGAACGGCCGACACAGAAGCCGCGATAGCGTTCTTTGTCTCCCTGCCCGTGATTGATCGCGGAAAAATAATTCCAGATTCTCAACAGGTAGGGATGCCCGGAAGGGCGCACCTGTTCGAGCAAATCCCGATAGGCCTTTGCCGCAGCCTGTTCGATATTCAGTTCGGCTTCCGATACATCGACGATCACGAAGCGGTAGCGCTGGTTGTCCAGAATTTTCCAGGATTCCAGATCCGCCGAACCCGACAGGAATTCGCAGGCAATCCGGCTTGGCAAATGCGGGCCGTCGGAAAAATCAAATTGGAATGCCGCTTGAGGATTATCAAGATGACTGACGCTGATGCGGGATGGAAGCTTAGTCGTGCTCATTTATGCCGATTATTATAACGGGGGCTACTGACGTTATCATAGTGCCAATATGCGCGAGACACCAAGGTACTTATGACAAACGTCGCTGCGGTTAAAGCCTACTTGCTCGACCTGCAAGATCGAATCTGCACCGCGCTGGAATCAGGTGACGGCGCAGGCAATTTTCTGGAGGAAAGCTGGGAGCGACCGGAAGGCGGCGGTGGTCGTTCGCGGGTTATGAAAGAAGGCCTTGTATTTGAGCAGGCCGGCGTCGGATTTTCGGATGTTTCCGGTAACACATTGCCGCCATCCGCCACCGCGCACCGCCCCGAGCTAGCCGGAGCCAATTGGCGCGCCGTCGGCGTTTCCCTGGTAATCCATCCACGCAATCCCTATTTGCCAACGGCACATGCGAATGTCCGTTATTTCGAAGCACAACCAAAAGACGCGGCCCCCATATGGTGGTTTGGCGGCGGTTTCGATCTGACACCGTTTTATCCCTTCGATGAAGATGTAAAACACTGGCACCGGGTAGCACACGATCTATGCGCCGATTTTGGCGATGACCGTTACCAAAAACACAAACAATGGTGCGATCAATATTTCTATCTGAAGCATCGGCAGGAAGCCCGTGGTATCGGCGGTCTGTTTTTTGATGATTTGAACGAACCGGATTTCGACACCTGCTTTGCCTATCAGCAAGCCGTCGGCAACGGTTTTCTGGATGCCTATCTGCCGATTGTCGAGAAAAGAAAAAATACGCCGTATGGCGAACGTGAACGCGAGTTCCAGTTATACCGTCGCGGCCGCTATGTCGAATTCAACCTGGTCTGGGATCGCGGCACCCTGTTTGGCCTTCAAAGCGGGGGCCGCACTGAAAGTATCCTGATGAGTCTTCCGCCGCGCGTGCGTTTTGAATACCAATATCAACCGGAACCCGGCAGCGACGAAGCGCGCTTGCAGGATTATCTAAAACCGCGGGACTGGCTGAAGTAGTTTCTCTTGTAGCAATTTCTTGTGGAACATGAACCGCCGTAGAACTTTTTCTATCTGAACGGCATTGGTTCAGGTGGCAGTCCGTAACCCGGGCTCAGGGTACGCATAGTGCTTTCTCGCTTGATTCGCTATCCATATCCCTTCATCGGTGTATAAGAAGATAAGTCTTTCAAAGACTGTTCCGGTGATTCCGCCGACCAGGCCAATACTTCAACCAGAACACTGCAAGCCAGTTCTTGCGGAGGTAGTCTATGACACGCATGACGTTCGACAAAAATTTATTGCAATCAGCTTTGCTGGTTTCATGCGCTCCATGGCGATGGGATATCTTTTGCGGACATCTGTCCGAAAAAGTGTTTTCATGAAACAAACTTCATTGCCGATGTCGCTGAGTCAAAGCGAAGAAGTTGCAACGCTGGTTGAATCATTGCGCACGAACATGCAACGTCTCGAAGAGTTGGATGAGTGTGATGCAAACAAGGCGACGGATCGCGAGTCTCCCATTAATGTGGTCCGGCGCGCAAAAGAACAATTGCATCATAATGAAAACGCCAGGCAAGCCGCGATTTTGAATGCTCTGCCGGCACATATTGCCTTGCTCGATAATCAGGGCCGCATTATCCAGGTGAATGAGGCCTGGAGGCGATTTTCAACGGGAAACCTGTTGCAGGGCCCTGGCTATGGTATCGGCATCAATTATCTCTGGATCTGCGATAGCGCAAATGGCGATGATTACGCTGAGGCCCACAGAGTGGCTATTGGCATACGCTCGGTCTTGAATGATGGCGTAACTTATTTTTCAATTGAATATCCCTGTCACTCGTCCACCGAACAGCGCTGGTTCGTGATGTCGGTAACTCCCATGACCTATGGTCGCCAAAACGGTGCTGTAGTGGTGCACGTTAATATTACCGAACGGGTATTGGCGACCAGGGCATTGCTTGAAAGTGAGCGTCGCTTCAGCGACATGCTCGGCAATGTCGAGCTGGCTTCAGTGATGCTCGACGTCGATGCGCGAATAACCTATTGCAATGAATATTTGCTTCGTATCGGCGGCTGGAGGCGCGAAGAAGTCATCGGTCGAGACTGGTTCGAGACGTTCATGCCGCGGGAGCATGGCGACATGAAACCGGTGTTCGATGCATTGCTGCTGGACCAGCCGGAAGCCAGGCACCGTGAACATGAAATCGTTACGCGTACCGGCGAGAAAAGACTGTTCCGCTGGAATAATTCGGTATTGCGATCGGTCAGCGGCGACGTGATAGGAACCGCCAGCATTGGCGAAGATATTTCGGAACGAAAACAGGCATTTGAGCGTATCGCCCAGCTCAATCGAGTGCATACGGTTCTAAGCAGTATCAATACGCTGATTGTGCATTCAAGGGATCGGGATCAGCTTTTCAGGGATGCCTGCCGGATATCGGTTGATGTTGGCGGATTCCGGATGGCCGTGATCGGAATGGTAGATATCGATGCAGGAAAATTCATGCCGGTTGCCTCGGCAGGAGCGGACGTTGACTTGTTCGCATCCATCCAGGAACAACTGGATGCGCGCGGAAATGCGGATGTTGGCAACAATATGGGAACACAGGCGATCCGCGACAAAAAAATTGTGGTTTCCGAGGATCCCGGAAATGATCCGGCCGTGCTTTTGGGCGAAAGATATGTCGCAGCGGGCATCAATTCGCTGGCCGTCTTGCCGTTGATTGTCGGTGGCAAAGGCGTCGGTGTGATCGCGCTTTACGCTGACGAAAAGAACTTTTTCCACGAAGACGAATTGAATCTGCTGAAGGAATTGTCCGACAATATTTCTTACGCGATCGACAATATCGAGAAGCAGGAACGTCTTGACTATCTGGCTTACTACGATGAAGTCACCGGATTGGCCAATCGCCGATTGTTCCTGGAACGGGTTGGGCAATTTATGCAGACGGCTTCCGGCAATGAGCACCGGCTGGCAGTCGGCTTGATTGATCTGGAGCGCTTCAAGAACATCAACGACAGTTTTGGTCAGGCAACCGGCGATGCTCTTCTGCAACAGGTTGCGAAGTGGTTGAAGCAGAATCTTGGTGGTGCCAGCATGGTTGCTCGCGTAGGTGCCGATCAATTTGCGATGGTCATACCCATCGTGCCGAAAGACGGCAATGTGGAGCGGTTGCTCGACAAGCAAATGGAAGCGTTGGTTACTCATCCGTTTCTTTTGAATGACGGCGTATTCAGGATTGCGATCAAGGGAGGCATGGCGATATTTCCGGAAGATGCGACTACCGCCGATTTGCTGCTGAAAAATGCTGAAGCGGCCCTCAAGAAAGCCAAGGCACGTGGTGATCGATATCTTTTGTACTCGCGCAACATGACCGAAAAAGTTGCGGTCAGGTTGACGATGGAAAACCAGCTCAGGCAGGCATTGGAGAAAGACGAGTTTGTTTTGCACTACCAGCCTAAAATTAGTCTTGATAGTGGAAAAATCACCGGTGCCGAAGCTTTGATCCGCTGGAACGATCCAAGAACAGGCTTGGTGCCGCCAGGGCAGTTCATATCAATTCTTGAAGAAACCGGGTTGATCTACGATGTCGGTCGCTGGGCACTGCGTAATGCCATCGACATCCATCTTGGCTGGCGCAAACTCGGCTTCCTGGCCCCCAGAATTTCTGTAAACGTGTCGCCGTTGCAGCTGAGACGGCGCGATTTTGTTGCAAGAATCCGCGCTGTGATCAGTGTCGACCCCAATGCGGCAGAAGGCCTTGAGCTTGAGATCACCGAAAGCCTGATCATGGAAGACGTCAAGCACAGCATTGCGAGTTTGCAGGCGATACGCGAGATGGGCGTGACGGTTGCCATTGATGATTTCGGCACCGGTTTTTCGTCGCTCAGCTATCTTTCGAAACTGCCGATAGATACTTTGAAGATCGACCGTTCTTTCATCATTGACATGACCGAATCGCCCGAAGGTCTCTCATTGGTATCAACCATTATTAATCTAGGTCAGTCGCTGAAGCTCAACTTGGTTGCCGAGGGTGTCGAGACCGAGGAGCAGATGCATGTGTTGCAGTTGCTCAAGTGTGACGAGATGCAAGGTTTCCTTTTCAGCAGGCCGGTACCGAGCGCTAAGTTCGAAACTGAGTTCCTGACGTTGCCAGCTCAAGACAAACCTGATTAATCGGGGCAATAAAAAAACCCCACATGCCAGGGGAAGCATGCGGGGCTAGGGTTTTGGAAGACCGAATGGGGAAATCCGGCTTCCTGGATCGACTCAGGGGAGGGAGTGATCCGCAACGAACATTGCGTCCGTTGCGTATATGAGACACCCCTGGGGATGTAAAGTTCGTGAATACCCGCATTAAATATCGGTAATGTTCAGCCAATATTCACGCCCGAAAAATCGCAATAAAATCAACAAGATAAAAAGCACATTTTGCTGCTTTTATATTAGTGGGCCTCATCCCAGTTATTTCCTGACCCAACATCGACAATCAGCGGCACCCGAAGTTCAGCGGCAGCTTCCATGCGCGCCTTTACTTCGCCAACTAGCGTGGCTTTAAAGCTCTCGTCGCATTCCAGCACCAGTTCATCGTGTACCTGCAGCAAAAGTAAGGCCTTGTCCGAATGCTTTTCGATCCAGGAATCCACCGAAATCATGGCGCGCTTGATGATGTCGGCTGCCGTGCCTTGCATCGGTGCATTGATCGCGGCGCGTTCGGCCCCGGCGCGCTGCGCCTGATTACGGGACTGGATTTCCTGTAGATACAGGCGACGACCAAAGACGGTTTCGACAAAACCGTCTTCGCGCGCCTTGGCGCGTATGCGCTCCATGAATTCGCGTACGCCCGGATAACGCGCAAAATACAGGGCAATGTAATCCTGCGCTTCGCCACGGCCGATGCCCAATTGTTTTGCCAGACCGAACGCACTCATGCCGTACATGAGTCCGAAATTGATCGCTTTGGCGGCACGGCGCTGGTCGCCGCTGACTTCTGCCACGGGAACGCCAAAGACTTCTGCAGCGGTTGCCTTGTGTACGTCGATGCCGCTGGCGAATGCATTCACCAAGCCTGGGTCTTCTGACAAATGCGCCATGATGCGCAATTCGATCTGCGAATAATCGCAGGCCACCAAAATTCTTCCGGGCGGTGCGATAAACGCTTTGCGGATGCGGCGGCCGTCCTCGCTGCGGATTGGAATGTTTTGCAGGTTGGGATCGTTCGACGATAAACGTCCGGTCGCCGCGCCGGCCTGGTGATAGCTGGTATGCACGCGTCCGGTAGTCGGATTGATCATTTCCGGCAGTTTTTCGGTATAGGTACTGCGAAGTTTTGCCATGCCGCGATAATCCAGAATCAATCGCGGCAATTCGTGCTGGTCGGCGATGGCTTCGAGCGCTTCTTCATTGGTCGAAGGCGCACCGGTTGGTGTTTTCACCATCGCGGGAAGTTTCAGCTCATCGAACAATAGGGCGCCGACTTGCTTCGGCGAGTCGAGGTTGAAGCTTCGCCCGGCAATTTCAAAGGAACGTTGCTGGGTGTTGTGCATGCGTTGCGTCAAATCGACACTTTGTCGTTTCAATTCCACCGCATCGATCAGGATGCCGTTGGCTTCCATGCGCGTCAGCACCGGCACGAGCGGCATTTCGATTTCGCGATAGACTTTTTCCAGACTTGGGGTGGCTTTCAGTTTTTCTGATAGCACCTGGTGCAATCGCAAGGTGATATCGGCGTCTTCCGCCGCATAGGCCGTGGCATTTTCCAGATCGACATCGGCAAACGAAATCTGTTTCGCGCCCTTGCCACAGACGTCTTCAAATTTAATGGTGGTGTAGCCTAGATATTTCTGTGCCAGCGTATCCATGTCGTGCCTCGAGATGCCGGCATTGAATACGAAACTCTCCAGCATTGTGTCTTCGGTATAGCCAAGCACATCGATACCGTGACGGCGCAGCACGTGCAGGTCATATTTTCCATGCTGGCCAACTTTGTGGATCGCCGGATTCTCCAGCACCGGTTTTAATGCGGCTGAGACTTCCTCCCATGACAATTGCGTCGGAACGCCTGGATAACGATGTGCGACCGGAATATAGGCAGCATGCCCGATTTCGCTACAAAGACTGATTCCCACCAGTCCGGCCTGCATGGAATCGAGCGAATCTGTTTCTGTGTCGAAGCAAAACAGACTGGATGTTTCGAGTTTTTTAACCCACATCGCGAGTTGTTCTGTCGTCGTGATGCATTCGTAGTTGCCTTTGGCGGAATGCGCAGCATCAGGCGTTTCAAATAGCGAAGCCGTTTTGGTGGGTTCTGTGCCTGGTTTTGATCCGGTCGATGATGTCGAAGCGCCAGCCTCCAGTTCTTTCAGGGCAGAATTGAAGCCGTAGCGTTTATAGAGCGCTTTCAATTCATCGAAATGTTTCTCGCGCAAAACTAATTCATCGGGGGCCTTGTCGAGCTCCACGTCGATTTTGATCGTGACCAATTGCTGGTTCAGAGGCAATCGGGATAGCGCGGCTCGCAAATTCTCGCCGATCTTGCCGGTGATCTTGTCGGCGTTGGCGACCAGGTTTTCCAGTGTCGAATATTCTGCCAGCCATTTCGCTGCCGTTTTCGGGCCGCATTTTTCGATACCCGGCACGTTGTCGACGGTGTCACCCATCAGGGCCAGATAATCGATGATTTGTTCCGGCCGCACGCCGAACTTCTCGATCACGGCCTCGGTGCTGTCGAGCACGCTGCCACTCATCGTATTGCTGAGCTTGATGCCGGGCCGCACCAGTTGTGCAAAATCCTTGTCGCTGGTGGAAATCGTGACGTCGATATTTTTGGCATGCGCCTGAACCGCCAGGGTACCGATCACGTCATCGGCTTCTACGCCACCGACACGCAAGATTGGAAAACCCAGTGCCTCGACAATCTGCATCATCGGTTCGATCTGCGAACGCAAATCGTCGGGCATCGGTGGGCGGTTGGCCTTGTATTCGGCATATAAATCATCGCGGAACGTGGGTCCGGAGGCATCCATGACGAACGCGGCAAAATCGGGTTTTTCCTTCAGCGTGGCGCGTAACATGTTCACGATGCCATGCAGTGCACCAGTCGGCGTGCCGTCAGGCGCAGTCAGCGGCGGTAAAGCATGGAAGGCGCGATATAGGTACGAAGAACCATCAATAAGAACCAGGCGGGACATGGCGTGTCTCAATATGCAGAGAGCCGCTATTCTACGCCGCTTGAGTGCTATCCAGAACTTTGCGATGCTGTCGCAGCCAACAGGAACAAGGAAAAGACATGTCGATTATATTGAGTGCATTGCTGGCGCTTGCCGCACAAGATGCGGCTGCCAATGAAAAAGCCCAGGAACCGGCAGCCAAGGAAGCGCCGATACCTGAAAAAATACCCGCCAAGGCTGGCGAGGGAAATGAGCCGACCGTGCGTATCCGGACCAGCGACAATGGCGACATCGTCGAGGAATATCGTGAGGGCGGTGTCGTGCACATGGTCAAGGTCACGCCGCTGCGCGGAAAGCCTTATTACATCATGGACAATAACGGCGACGGACGACTCGATAAAGCCGATGCCGAAGCAGCCGGTGGCGTAGTTCCGGTTAGCTGGATCATTGCCGAGTGGTAGGAATCCGGAATTACTCTGGAAAATATTTCGAATAAATGGAAACTGCCGAGATTCGCATTTCAACAAATCGTGCCGACGTCAATCTTGATGTCGTGCACGCTTTCCTGTCGCAGGACGCCTACTGGTCAAAAAACATTCCGTTTGAACTGGTCAGGAAAGCCATCGAAAACTCCTATTGTTTTTCGGCTTTCGTCGAAGACCGGCAGGTCGGTTTTGCACGGGTGATAAGTGACGGCGCCACCTTTGCCTATCTTTGCGATGTATTTACGCTGCCGGAATTTCGAGGTTGCGGCATTGGAAAGAAACTGATGCAAACTGTGCAAGCGCATCCGGAACTACAAGGCCTGCGCCGCTGGATGCTGATGACGGCCGATGCGCATAAACTCTATGAAAGCTATGGCTTCAGCGTGCTGGCGAAACCGGATCGTGCGATGGAAATCAGCAAGCCGGATATTTATTTGTAGGGTGTGTCTTGGCGCATCGCCATACAATCACCCAATCATCTTCTCTGACCGCAACCACCCAATCGTGTCGTTCAATAAAGTATCAAGGTCGGTTTCTATATAAGCCAACTCGCGTTTCGCCTTGCCGGAATCCACTTGCAGATCGTGAATCGTGAACATCGCCGATTCCGGTGTGATATCCGGTGCTTCCCGGGTAATCAACGAGACGCCGTATTTCATCTGCGCGAATAATCGCAGCGCGAATGCCGGTATCGGTTTCTTCGGCGTCTTGCGATCGAGCTTGATGCCGACCTGTTTGATCAGGTCGAGAAAGCTCGCGTGTTGTCCGCCCAGTAAATAGGTCTCGCCATATTTACCTGCTTCGAAAGCGCGTACCTGGGCCTTTGCGATTTCACGGACATCGGCAAAGGCGCCGGAACCCGGTGGTGCGCCGGGGAGTTTGTTTTGATCGATCAAACGGATCAGCCGCGACCAGTTTTGCTTGTCGCCGGGACCGAGAATATGCGAAGGCTGGAAAATGATGAAATCCAGTCCGGATTCGCGCACGGCCTTTTCGGCAAGGAATTTTGTGCGTTCGTAATTGATCCAGCTCTCGCCACCACGTTGCGGCAGGTCTTCGCGCAACACGCCGTGCGCGAGATGCGAATACGCCGACACGCTTGATGTATGCAGAATCCGTTTCACGCCATTGGTTTTCGCCGCCGCAATCAAATTCTGGATGCCGCCGACATTGGTTCGCGTCTGTGATGCATTGTTCACGCGCCAGGTATTGGTGTCGGCGGCCGTATGGAAAATCGCATCGACGCCATTTGCCGCCTTCGTCAGCGAATCGGCGTCGGTCAATTCGGCTCGAACCGGTTCCGCGCCTTGCGATGCCAGCAAGGCATCGGCTTGTTCTGATCGCGACAAGGCTCTGACCTGGTGACCGGCAGCCATTAATTCGCGCTGGATATGTTGGCCTAGAAATCCGGTGGCGCCGGTCAACAGTATTTTGCTCATGATCTTCTTCAACCTAGGAGGGCCCTTGGGGCCAAAGGATTCTTTAACAAAGGTCACCGGCAAGCGGCCTCCTGCGAAATACTATCTTAGGAGGCCGCTTGCGGGCGAGGCTCGATTACAATACCGCCATGCACGCACTCGAACATCTCCGCCCGGAATTAAACGCAGGCCTTGCCGCGTTCGATCTGACCGATGAAATCCTTGCCGAAAAATTGCTGGATTACCTGGCCTTGCTGGAAAAATGGAATAAGGCCTACAACCTGACTGCCGTGCGCGACGTGCATGAAATGCTGATCAAGCATGTACTGGATTCGCTGGCCATGCATCGTTTTGTCGAATCCGGAACTCTCGCCGATTTGGGAACCGGGCCGGGTCTGCCGGGTATTCCATTGGCGCTTGCCAAGCCGAATCTCCAAGTCAGCCTGGTCGAAAGCAATGGCAAGAAATGCCGGTTTCTGCGCGAAGCTGTGCGCAGTCTGGGCCTGAAGAATGCGCGCGTTATCGAATCCCGGGCCGAAGCGGTCCCCGAATCCGGCCAGTACGACCTGATCACGGCCAGGGCACTGGACCGTTTGGCGGGCATCATTGAAGTGGGTGGACATTTGCTTAAACCTGGCGGCCAATTGCTCGCCATGAAAGGCGTGCAGCCGGATGAGGAAATTGCCGAATTGTCCGCCGACTGGCAGTTTCACAGCTCGCACCGGCTCCAAGTCCCCGGCCTTGCGGGCGAACGGCATCTGGTAATAGTCGCTTCAAACCCGGCAAACCCGCATAATTGACGGACAAGCGACACGATTAATTACACCGTTTATTCAGGGTTCCCACTGCATGGCTCAAATAATTGCGATTGCCAATCAAAAAGGCGGCGTGGGGAAAACCACGACGGCGGTAAATCTTGCAGCGGCATTGGCCCTGACTCCTCGCAAGGTGTTGCTGGTGGATCTCGATCCGCAGGGCAACGCCACCATGGCATCGGGCGTGGACAAGCGCGAACTCGAACATTCGATTACCGAAGTGATCATGGGCGAGTGCGAATGCCAGCAAGCGATCGTGAAAGCGGCCGAGGGTTACGATCTGCTGCCCTGCAATATCGACCTGACCGCGGCCGAAATCGAATTGATGGATTTGCCGGATCGCCAGCAGCGTCTGAAAGTCGCGCTGGAAACCGTGCGTGCGAACTATCAATACATCCTGATCGATTGCCCGCCTTCGCTTTCCCTATTGACCTTGAATGCACTGGCGGCAGCCGATGGCATCATCGTGCCGATGCAATGCGAATATTTTGCGCTGGAAGGTTTGTCGGCACTGATCAACACGATCGATGCATTGAAGGCGAAACTCAATCCATCGCTGGAAATCGTCGGCGTGGTTCGCACCATGTTTGATGTCAGAAACAATCTGGCGAATGCAGTGTCGGGCGAGTTGACCAAGCACTTCGGCGACAAGGTTTTCCGTTCGATCATTCCGCGCAATGTCCGTTTGGCCGAAGCCCCGAGTCATGGTCAAAGCATCGTCGGTTACGACAAGGCATCCCGCGGTGGCGTGGCGTATATGGGTTTGGCTGGCGAAATCATTCGTCGCGAAAAGAAGAAGTAGGAAAGTATTATGGCGACGAAAAAACCGGCATTGGGACGCGGCTTGAGCAGTTTGCTCGGCGGCGGCAGCAAAAGCCTCGCGGCAGCGACCGAAACCGAACTGGCCGGCGACGGCCTGTTGAATATTGCGGTCGAGAAACTGCAACCTGGCCGTTATCAGCCGCGTACCGGCATGGATCCGGCGCGTTTGAATGAACTGGCCGATTCGATCCGAGTACAGGGTTTGATCCAGCCGATCGTCGTGCGCCTGCTGAAAAAAGACCAGTACGAAATCATCGCCGGTGAACGCCGCTGGCGCGCATCGCAAATCGCCGGCCTGAAAGAAGTGCCGGTGGTCTTGCGCGAAGTGGATGATCGCGCCGTTATCGCGATGGCGCTGATTGAAAATATCCAGCGTGAGGATTTGAATCCGCTGGAAGAAGCGCAGGCTTTATCGCGCTTGATCGACGAATTTTCGTTGACACACCAGCAAGCCGCCGAAGCCGTCGGTCGTTCGCGCGCCGCAGTATCGAACTTGTTGCGTTTGCTCGAGTTGCCGGATGAAATCCGCAAACTGCTGGAAGAAAAGAAACTGGAAATGGGACATGCCCGCGCCCTGCTGACGCTGGCGGCTCCGGCCGCGATTGCGCTTGCCAGAGAAGCGTCCGAAAACGGCTGGTCGGTGCGTGAAGTCGAACGCCGCGCACAATCCCTGTCAGCCGGCAAAATTCCGAGCAAGACTGCCGCCAAGCCGGTAAAAAAAGCCGATGCCGATATCGCTACGCTGGAACGCGAATTGGGCGAGCGGCTGAATACCAAGGTGCAGGTTATGCATGGTCGCGGCGGCCGTGGAAAGCTGGTGATTCAATACCACGGCCTGGACGCACTCGACGGCATCCTGGAAAAAATCCGCGGCGGTAGTGCAGAGTAAGCATGACGGTATTAGTCACCGGTGCCGCAGGCTTTATCGGCAGCTACGTTTGCAAGGCATTGCAGGTGCGCGGCGAGAAAGTAATCGGGCTCGATAACTTCAACGATTATTACGATCCGCAATTAAAGCGCGACCGTGTTAAAGCGGTGTGCCCGGACGTCGAAATTTACGAGATTGACCTGACCGACCGCGGAAAAATAAAGACATTGTTCGAGACCCACAAGCCAACGCGGGTCATCCATCTCGCGGCACAGGCGGGCGTGCGTTATTCGATCACCAATCCGAACGTGTATGCCGACAGTAACCTCACCGGCTTCACCAATATGCTGGAAGCCTGTCGTCATAATTCCGTCAAGCACCTGGTGTACGCGTCTTCGTCATCGGTCTATGGCGGTAATGCCAAGCCGCCGTTTTCCGAAGATCAAAGCGTGAATCAGCCGTTGTCTTTTTATGCCGCCACGAAAGCGGCGAATGAATTGATGGCGTTTACTTATTCGCATTTGTATCAGCTGCCATGCACTGGCTTGCGTTTTTTCACCGTGTACGGCGCCTGGGGCAGGCCCGACATGGCGCCGGTGTTATTCAGCCGTGCGGTATTGGCGGGGCGCTCGATTGACGTATTCAATTACGGAAAAATGCGTCGCGATTTCACGCATGTGAATGACATCGTCGCCGGTGTTCTCGGTGCACTGGACGCGCCATCGCAGGAAAAAGCACCGCATCGCGTATTCAATCTGGGCAATCACACGCCTGTTGAATTGGAGCAATTCATTGCAGTGATCGAGCAAGCGGCCGGGCACAAAGCGGAAAAAAATTACAAGGAACTGCAGGCCGGCGACATGGTCGAAACCATGGCCGGCACTTCTCGTGCAAAAGCGGCGTTCGGTTTCGAGCCCGGCATCACGATTGAACAGGGCTTGCCGGAAGTCGTGGCCTGGTGCCGCGCCTATTTTGGAGATAAAGCATGAGTGGCGAAAATCCCGAATTCTCGGTCGTCGTGCCGGTATTCAACGAGCGCGACAACATCACGCCGCTGGTCAATGAAATTGTCGCGGCATTGCGCGGCAAGCACAGCTTCGAAATCGTCTATGTCGACGACCAGAGCAAGGACGATAGTTTTCAGGTATTGAAAGACCTGATGGGCTCGGTGCCGGAGTTGCGTGTTGTGCAGCACATCAAGCAAAGCGGACAAAGCACGGCGGTCAGAAACGGTGTAAAAGCGTCGCGCGGTCTATGGATTGCGACATTGGACGGCGATGGCCAGAATGATCCGGCGGATATTCCGAAATTGATCGAGGCACGAAACACGGCGGCACCGGAAATAAAATTGTTCGCCGGTTGGCGGGTGAATCGAAAAGATACCGGCAGCAAGCGCTGGGCTTCCAAAATCGCCAATAGCATTCGTGCCAGTTTCCTGAAAGACGAAACGCCCGATACCGGCTGCGGTATAAAGTTATTCGAACGCGCCGTATTTATGGATCTGCCATATTTCGACCACATGCATCGTTATCTGCCGGCCTTGGTCAAGCGTGCCGGTTTCCAGTCGGTTAGCGTGCCGGTGAATCACCGCGAACGCGGCAGTGGCGTCTCGAAATACAATAATCTTGGCCGTGCCTGGGTGGGTTTGAAAGATCTTCGCGGCGTGGCCTGGTTGATCAAGCGCAGCAAGGTGACTGGCATCAAGGAAGTCTCCCGCCGATGAATGAACAAATTCTCTGGCTGAGTTTTTTCGGGCTGCACATCACTGCCTGGAAGCTAATCGGCCTAATCGGGGCGTTCATGTTCGGCGGCCGTTGGCTGGTCCAATTTATTGCCTCGAAACGGGCCGGGAAGCCGGTGATACCGCGCTTTTTCTGGTACATGAGCATTGTCGGGAGCCTGATGACCCTCAGTTACTTCCTGTTTTCGTCCAAGCAGGACTCGGTGGGCGTGGTGCAGAACCTGTTCCCGGCCTTTACCGCCATCTATAGCCTTTATCTGGATATCAAGCATCGCGGCTGGCATCGGGATAAAGCCCAACATTAGGGTTTCCCGGCTGGAGAAGCCTTATTTTAAGGCCTGTACACGGGTCAAATCGTTTCTGAAGCCCCGTTTTCCTTGCCCGAGAGCCCGAACACGGGCATAATTGGCGGCTCGCTGGACAGCCCTCACGGGTCACGGTTGAACGTAAACGCCGCTCAAGTCCGCGATTTCCCATCCCATTACGTGTCAGTTTCATTCGACGGGGCCGATTTTATCCGGGCTATGGATAATCCATTCTTAATTCGAGGTACGCCATGAGTAAAGTTTGCCAAGTAACCGGCAAGCGCATGATGACGGGTAACAACGTCTCGCATGCGAACAACAAAACCCGCCGCACTTTTCTGCCCAACGTTCACGAACGCCGTTTCTGGGTTGCTAGTGAAAACCGTTGGATCAAGCTGAAAGTGTCCAACCATGCCCTGCGTACCATCGACAAGAATGGTATCGACTCGGTTATTGCCCAGCTGCGTGCGCGCGGCGAAAAGATCTAAGGAGAACTAACCATGGCTTCCAAACGTGATTTGATCCGTCTGATCTCTTCGGCCGGCACCGGCCACTTCTACACCACCGACAAAAACAAGAAGACCATTCCAGGTAAGATTGAAATGCTCAAGTACGATCCAAAAGTACGCAAGCACGTGATGTATAAAGAAGGCAAAATCAAGTAAGTCTTGATTCAAGCGATTCCAAAGACCCGCCGAAAGGCGGGTTTTTTGTTGGTCTTAGGAGCGTCCTTTAGGCGCGAGAAATCCTGCCTGGCCTGTCGCGTCTAAAGGACGCACCTACATATTCATCCTCGCAAAATAATCGGTTTAGTCGCACACTAATCCCCTTGCTTGAAGAGGTGCTTATGTCTGACGTATTTCCAGTCTTGCCTGATTTTGCAAAATCCGCCCGCTACACGCGCGAAGACTACGAAAAACTTTACGCCGAATCCATCGAAAACCCGGATCAGTTCTGGGGAAAAATTTCGGAACGGCTGCATTGGCAGAAGAAACCGACCAAGGTTCAAGACGTCAGCTTCAATGTGAAAGATTTCCACATCCGCTGGTTTGAAGACGGTGAATTGAACGTCGCCGAGAATTGCCTCGACCGCCATCTGGAAAAACACGGCAACAAGACTGCGATTATCTGGGAAGCCGATGATCCGTCGGTACCTGCGCAGCACATCAGTTATCGGCAATTGCATGCCCGCGTTTGCCAGTGCGCCAACGCGTTGAAGAATCTCGGCATTGGCAAGGGTGATCGCGTCACGATTTATTTGCCGATGATTCCCGAGGCCGCAGTCGCGATGCTGGCCTGTGCCCGTATCGGCGCAGTGCATAACGTCGTGTTCGGCGGGTTTTCGCCGGAGTCACTCGCAGGCCGAATTGAAGACTGCCAATCGAAAGTAATCATTACCGCCGACGAAGGTTTGCGTGCCGGCAAGAAAATTCCGTTAAAGCACAATGTCGATCTTGCCTTGAAAAAACCGGGCACGACTTGCGTCGAAACGGTATTGGTGGTCAAGCACACCGGTGGCGTAATCGAAATGCAGATGCCGCGCGATCGCTGGTTTGCCGCCGTCGTGAATTCACAACCTGAGCATTGCGAGGCTGCGCGCATGAATGCCGAGGACCCGCTCTTCATTCTTTACACCTCCGGTTCCACCGGCAAACCTAAAGGCGTATTGCATACCACCGGCGGTTATCTGGTCTATGCCAGCTTTACCCATGAAGCGGTATTCGATTTGCAGGACAAGGATGTTTTCTGGTGCACCGCCGATGTCGGCTGGATTACCGGACACAGTTATTTTCTTTACGGGCCGCTCGCGAATGCCGCGACCAGCGTGATGTTCGAAGGCGTGCCGACCTATCCCGATGCCTCGCGTTTCTGGCAAGCGATCGACAAGCACCAGATCAGCATTTTTTATACCGCCCCGACCGCAATCCGTGCCTTGATGAGTCAGGGCGATGATTTCGTCACCAAAACATCGAGAAAAAGTTTGCGCTTGATCGGCACGGTCGGCGAACCGATTAATCCGGAAGCCTGGCGTTGGTACCACCGAGTCGTCGGTGATTCCCGCTGTCCGATTGTCGATACCTGGTGGCAAACTGAAACCGGCGGCATTCTGATTTCACCGTTGCCCGGTGCGACCGATTTGAAGCCCGGTTCGGCGACCACGCCCATGTTCGGCGTTCAACCGGCATTGGTCGATGCTCACGGAAACATTCTTGAAGGCGCCACTTCGGGCAATCTGGTTTTGCTGGGTTCCTGGCCTGGACAAATGCGAACCGTGTACGGCGACGATCAACGTTTTATCGATACTTATTTCAAAGCCTATCCCGGCAAGTATTTCACCGGCGACGGTTGTCGCCGCGATGAGGATGGTTACTACTGGATTACCGGTCGCGTCGATGACGTGATCAATGTATCCGGTCATCGCATCGGCACCGCCGAAGTGGAAAGTGCTTTGGTCGCACATGCCGATGTCGCCGAAGCCGCCGTCGTCGGTTTTGATCACGACATCAAAGGTCAGGCAATCTATGCGTTCGTCACTTTGAATGTTGGCGTCGAGGAAAACGAAACGCTTCGCAAGGCGATTGCGCAAAAAGTCCGCGATGAGATCGGCGCCATTGCTTTGCCCGACGTTATCCAGTGGGCGCCTGGGCTTCCGAAAACGCGATCGGGTAAAATCATGCGTCGCATCCTTCGGAAAATTGCCGAGAATAAACCGGAAGAGCTGGGTGACATATCGACCCTGGCAGATCCCGGCGTCGTTGCTGCGTTGTTGAAAGACCGTGGCGAATAGTCGGTTTGTTTCGGTGCAGAATCTAAAAATGAGCATTCCTTAAGTCATGATGATCGACAAAGAATCAATGCTCGATTCGGCAATCAAAATCGAGTCGGCACAGCCTGCCGAAGCAGAGCTTCTGTATCTGGAAGTCCTTAAAGCGGATCCGGGTAATTTGGCTGCACACAATGCCCTGGAAAGACTGCGCTCGCCACATGCCTATGGTCGCTGGATGCGGATGAATTGCATCATCGATCCGCGTGACGATATTTTCGGTTTTTTTGCGGCGCATGAGCTTGCAAGAAATCCGATCCGGGAATATCTCTCCGATGGCTGGCGAACTCTGTCCGAGCTGATGCTATTGCTTGAGTTGGTGGATCGCCCCCTACTGAAAACTGCCAGCGTTCTTGAATTTGCTGCCGGTTTTGGCCGTTTTACTCGACATCTTGTCAAAGCCCTTCCGGGGCGCGTGACTTGCAGCGACGTATTGCCCGGCAGTATGGATTTCCTGCGCGAGCAATTCGGGGTCGAGACATTGGAGTCTTCTCATGATCCGGAAAGAATAATTGTCGGAAAACAATATGAACTGGTATTCGTATTGTCGATGTTTACCCACTTGCCGTCGCAGATGTGGGCACCGTGGCTGCGTAGTCTTCAACGCCTGGTAAAACCCGGCGGGCTGTTGGTCTTCAGCGTTCATAACGAAGATGTCGTGCGGGATGGCGGAATTGTATTTCCCGAAAACGGCGTACATTTCATTCCTAGCAGCGAATCGGCATCGCTCGATGGCAATCTGTATGGCACCACGTTCACCACGAAAAAATTTGTGGAAGATTGTGTTCGCAGTGTATTTGATTCCGAGCCGCTTCTGTTTCAGACGTTTGCATTCTGGAATGGGCAGGATGCGGTAATCGTGAAGGCATGAAGTCGACGCGCGCATATCCGAATCAGTAATATTGCATCACCGCATGTTTCGCTTCCGCGAAAAAAAGCCAGCGTTCCACCATCGAGCCTGCGTATGCGGATAACGCGGTCAACAGCATCAGGTATCCCCTGAAAGCCTGCGGTACTATCAGGGCGGCGATACAAAAAACAATCGGTAACCAGCTGAATAGCAGCAAGGCAACCGCCCGCAATTTCCGTGAATGTTTGCGAGCGAGCACGAATCCCATTTCCGTGGTTAGGTAATTGGCTTCGGTATGGGGGCGCTCAAATACGTTGGCGATCTGGTCCGGTTTTAATCCAAGTGCAGATGCACGCGAAGGCAGGGATAGCGTATCGATATCCTTCCAATAACGTTTTTTAAGCACACCAAGCAGACTCGCAAGCAACAAGATGGCGAAGACCGGGTACTCCGAAAGACTTCCTGACGGAATGCAAATAATCGAAATGCCGAGTGCGCCGCCGGCAAGACAGGCAAACAGGAGATAAATGGGAACGACGTAGGCGTGTTGCCAGGCTGGAATGGGTTTCAGGCTGGCATAAATCATGGCAGTACAAATAACGGTGGCAATCGACAAGAGGCTGAGCGCAACGGCCAAAATATTCTTGTTGATGTAGTCGTGATCAAGATAATTTTGCGTGATCAAAATCAATGCCGGAATAAAACAGATGACCGCCAGAACGCCTTCGCGCGAAAGCCAGCTTGTACGCCACTGGCTGAATGCGCGCCAGGCTCGCAGGGGTTTGCCCAGATGCAGGGTTGAGCTGGACAGGCCGATTGCCACCAGTAGAAATCCGAGCAACAGGCCGGATAAGTTTTTTTGCGGATTGGCAGAGTCCGATAGCAGAATCTGGCTTCCCATGAGAACCCATAGGCCATAACCCATGCCGGAAAGCGTAGTAAAAAAAATGACGGAAAAAGCGGGGTGCATATCGGCGTAATTCCTATCGACTCAAGACACGATCAAGCCAACGCAGCATCGGCGGCAGTTTTTCGGCTTCCAAAATTTCTTCTTTCACGTCTTTTTGTTTTTGACCGGTGCGCCGTTCGCGCTGTGGCAGATAACGATTGACCGGTTGATAGCCAAGTTCGGGCATCAGTTCGACGCCGCCACGATCCTTGACCAGTTTGAAAATATCGGATTCTTCATCGCCCAGGTCGCCGAAATGTCGTGCCTTGGTCGGGCAGGCTTGCACGCACGCGGGTTTGCGGGATTCTTCCGGAATATGCTCGTTGTAGATGCGGTCCACGCAAAGCGTGCATTTCTTCATCACGCCTTCGACCTGCGAATATTCACGGGCGCCATAGGGGCAGGCCCAGGAACACAATTTGCAGCCGATGCATTTGTCTTCATCGACCAGCACGATGCCATCCTCTGCGCGCTTGTAACTCGCACCGGTAGGGCAAACCGTTACGCAAGGTGCTTGTTCGCAATGCAGACAGGAGCGCGGAAAATGCAGTGTCGTTTCCGGTTGCTCGTTCAATGCATCAATCGTGTAGCTATGCACGCGATTAAACCATACGCCATGCGGATCGGCGCCATAGGGGTTTTCATCGGTCAATGGCGCGGCGATACCACCGGCATTCCATTCCTTGCAGGCGACTGCGCAGGCATGGCAGCCGACACAGGTATCCAGATCAATCACCAGACCGAGTTTCTTTTTCGATGGCGGCGGCAGCATCGTCATGATGATTTCCTGAATTGTTTGCCGTAGCGCAGCGGCGAATTATCGCCATGTTGATGGCTGTTGATCGTATCGAAATGCGGCGAGGCCTCATCTTGAGTAGCCGCTTTTTCGATACGAACCCGCAAATCAAACCAGGCTGCCTGTCCAGTAACCGGATCCGCATTCGCATAATCGCCCTTCGGCGTGATATCGGAAATCAGGTGGTTGACCAGAAAGCCCTTGCTCGATTCTGGCGCGTTTTTCGCCAATGCCCAGGCACCTTTGCGTTTGCCGATCGCATTCCAAGTCCAGACAGTATCGGGCTGCATGTTCGTTGCAAATTTGCATTGCACGGTAATGCGGCCCTGATGCGAATCGACATGCACCCAATCGAAATCGCTGATTTGATATTTATTTGCGGTGTCGGGATGCAGATACAAATAATTGCGCGCGGTAATTTGTCTCAGCCATGCATTCTGCGAGCCCCAGCTGTGGTACATGAAGGGCGGGCGTTGCGTTATTGCCGACAACGGGAAATTATTATCTTTACTGCCCGCCAGCTCGGCACCTTCAAACGGTTCATACCAGATCGGCATTGGATCGAAATACTTTTCAACACGTTCGCGATGCTGCGTCGGTGGTTGATGTTCACCATGGCCTTGAGCGGCCAAACGGAATTTCTGCAGGGTTTCGGAATACAACTGCAACACGACCTGGTCGGGCTTCACGATAAAGCCTTTTTTCGTCGCCCATTCCAGATAGTCGCGATTCGCCATTTTGTAATAGCGCGCATTCTCGGGAACCGGTGAATGCCAGAAACCGCCGTGGCTTTTGTATTGTTCGAGCTGATCCGGATTCGGTTGGCCCTTGCCGCTTTGTTCACCGTTTTCGCCACGCCAGCCGGCCAATAAGCCCACACCAGGCGCACGCTCGTGCCGCAAAATATAGTCTTCGAAATCACGGTACTTAGGTTCGCCGTTTTCATCGAGCAAGGCCGGTAATTTCAGGCGCGCTCCGATATCGATCAATACCGACTGGAATCCGCGCACGTCGCGATCGGGCTGGAATACCGGGTGCCGAATCGCATCGGCGGCGCAATCGGCATCGGAAATCGGACGGTCCAGCATCGAGATCGCATCGAAGCGTTCGAGATAAGTCGTATCCGGCAAAATCAGATCGGCATACGCCACCATCTCGCTCGAATAGGCATCGGAATAAATGATTTTCGGAATCTTGTAATCACCGGCTTCATTCTTCGCAGTCAACCAGCCGATGGTTTCCTTGGTGTTCATCGCCGAGTTCCAACTCATGTTCGCCATGAACATCATCAGCACATCGATCGGATATGGGTTGGCATCGTGCGCATTGCGAATCACGGTATGCATCATGCCGTGCGCCGCCAGCGGATAGGCCCAGGAATAGGCGTGATCGATCCGTCTTGGATTACCTTCGGCATCGACAACCAAATCTTCCGGCCCGTGCACAAAACCCAATGGCGGGGCATCGAGTTTGCCATAAGCACCGATATTTTTCCCGGGACGATTCGCCGGTGGAATCGGACGTGGAAACGGCGGTTGATAACGGAACGAACCTGGCGTGTCGATAGCGCCCAATAACATTTGTAAAACGTGCAGCGCACGGCAAGTGTGGAAACCATTGCTATGTGCAGAGATGCCACGCATGGCATGCATCGCAACCGGGCGACCAATCATTTCCGCATGTTCCTTGCCATGAACATCGGTCCACGCAATAGGCAAGGAAAAATTGGATTTGAAGGCGGCTTCGGCCAGTTCTTTTGCGATGCGCCTGATGGTAGCTACCGGAATGCCACAGCGTTCGCTGACGTTTTCCGGCGAGTACTGTTCGTCCAGATAGCGAGCAGCCAGCAAATTGAAGACAGGAGTTGCCTTTCGGCCATCCGGCAAAACATAGTCGCCGATAATGCGCGGAGAGATATTCGTTGCATCAGCCAATGCAAAGCTATCTCTAGTTGCACATAACACGCGTCCATCTTGATCACGCACAAACAAACCATCATCATCCGTACCCGGATTTTGAATCACCAGATAATGCGCGTTGGTATAGCGCACCAGATAATCCAGATCGACCCAATCGTTTTTCAGGCATTCGTGAATCAACGCGAACGCGAACAAACCATCGGTGCCTGGACGAATGCCGATCCATTCATCGGCGACGGCGCCATAGCCGGTGCGCACAGGATTGACTGCGATGATTTTAGCGCCGCGCGCTTTCAGTTTTCCAAGTCCGAGTTTGATCGGATTGGAGTCATGATCTTCGGCCACGCCCCAGAGCATGAAAATCTGCGCATGGTCCCAGTCGGGTTCGCCGAATTCCCAGAAGCTGCCACCCAGTGTATACAGGCCTCCGGCTGCCATATTGACCGAACAGAAACCGCCGTGTGCGGCGTAATTCACGGTGCCGTATTGCTGCGCCCACCAACCGGTCAATGCCTGTGACTGATCGCGGCCCGTAAAAAATGCCAAGCGGTTTGGATCTTTCGCCCGTGCATCACCGAGCCAGGTGGTCGCGAGCGAAAGGGCTTCTTCCCACTCGATTTCCTTGAAATCTCCAGCGCCGCGTTCACCAACGCGCAACAGCGGTTTACGAAGTCGGGCGGGGGAATAATGCTGCATGATGCCGGCCGAACCTTTCGCGCACAGAACCCCGCGATTCACCGGGTGATCTGGATTGCCTTCGATATAGCGAACTTGTCCGTCCTTGATATGGACATTGATCCCGCAGCGGCAAGCGCACATATAACAGGTCGTTTGTTTGACCTCGTCGCTGATCGGCTTGTTGAGTTCGAGCTGGGGTTCGGACATGCCGCATATTGTGAAGGGTAAATGCGCGAGAGGCGAGACAAAAAAACGCCCCGATATTCAATACCGGGGCGTTCGTTAAACACTAACCTTTGATGCAAACCACCTGGCGCAAGCGGTGCACCACTTCGACCAGATCGCTTTGTGCCGCCATTACCGCATCGATGTTCTTGTAGGCCGCCGGTGATTCGTCGATCACGGCGCTATCTTTGCGGCATTCCACGTGGGCGGTGGCTTCCAGATGTTGTTCCATGCTGATTTCCTTCCGCGCCCGGGTACGGCTCATAACGCGCCCCGCGCCGTGGCTGCAGCTATGGAAACTTTCCGCATTGCCCTTGCCGCGCACGATGAAACTACAGGCACCCATGCTGCCGGGAATGATTCCCAGCTCGCCTTCGCGCGCACTCACTGCACCTTTGCGCGTTACCAGCAATGACTCGCCGGCATGTTGTTCACGCGTCACATAATTGTGATGGCAGTTCACCGCCATCTTTCCCAGTTGAAACGGTGGCAGACGGTGGCGCATTGATGCCAATACACGCTGCATCATCGCTTCACGATTGGTGCGCGCGTAGTCCTGCGCCCAGGACACGGCTTCGACGTAATCGTCAAACAGCGGTTCGTCTTCCATGAAGAACGCCAAGTCCTTGTCCGGCATATGGAACCCAAGCACACGCTTCGCCAATTGTTCACGGGCACGTTCGATAAAGTACGTCCCGATCATGTTGCCGGTACCGCGTGAACCCGAATGCAACATCACCCAGACGGTATCGGTTTCATCGAGACAGATTTCAATGAAGTGATTTCCGCCGCCAAGCGTTCCGGTTTGCCGTTCGATTTTGTCGAAACGGATTTTCGGATGCTTGTTCTGGATATTGAACAAACGCGCGTGCAATCCGGATTTTTGCAAATGGCTTCCGATGCTGTCGGGAATATTCCGGTGCTCGCCACCAGGACCACTTCCAACCGGCACGCTACGCTCGATATCCGAACGCAGCATCGCCAGACTTTCCGGCAAATCCTTCGCCTTCAAGGTGGTTTGGATCGCCGCCATTCCGCAACCGATATCGACACCGACGGCGGCCGGAATAATCGCGCCACGGGTCGGCACCACC
>ERZ795044.687-NODE-687-length-31706-cov-9.821364_pt1 | contig 31706 bp, 33 predicted proteins | sample MGYA00375128_ERZ795044 | MGnify/ENA primary metagenome ERZ795044 (study PRJEB30173, sample SAMN05720213) | anaerobic digester metagenome | isolation source: active sludge of municipal wastewater-treating anaerobic digesters | place: USA | collected 2014-12-22 ...
CGGAACTTGACGGAGCATCGTTGCTGGATGGCCGCCGATTATGGGCAGTGGATGTTGGGTGCGTAGTTGCGGGAGCCCTGTGTCTTTGCCGCCGTTGTTGCTGGCTGTACTCAGACACTGGTGTCGTGCAGGATGCCGACGTTTACGCGGACTACGGGCATCACACCGATAAGCAATGACGTTGGACATCCCGTCATCCTTGACTATTTTTCAACTTGAGCATTCGGCCTTGTACTGCAAGTTGTCGGACTTCTCACGAACCACCGCCTGCATGGCAAGTTGAAAGCCAGCATGTATGTTCGTTGTGGATCTGGCTTGAATACATGACATAATTTGCAGAATGGAATTTGATTTTATTTTTAGGGGTTCTCATGGCAGCAACTGATGGAGGCGTCGCCGCCGTCGATCGAGCATTAACGATCCTTGATGCGTTTACCGAGGCCGATCAAAGCCTTACGCTGACCGAGATTTCGAAGCGGGTTGGCTTCTACAAGAGCACCACCTTGCGCCTGGCCGAGTCGCTGGAGCGTTTTGGTTATCTGCGGCGCCTTGAGGACGGGGCGTTCCGTCTCGGGCCGAAGCCCTTGTTTCTTGGTGCGCTCTATCAAAAGCATTTCAAAACCTCGGAATTTGTTCCACAAACCCTGCGTCAGATTGTCGATGAGTTGCATGAAGGTGCGTCCTTCTTTGTCCGCGATGACGATAAGCGGGTTTGCATTCATCGGGTCGATTCGGCGCGGGCGATCCGCGATTCGATTCAGGAAGGTGCGCGTCTGCCATTGACGGTCGGGGCCAGCGGTCATGTGCTGCTCGCCTTCAGCGGAGGACAAGGTGCCAATTACGACCGGATTCGCGAGCAGTTGTATGCGATTTCGATGGGCGAACGCGATCCCGAAACGGCCGCCATTGCTTGCCCGGTGTTCTCTGTGGGCCAGAAACTTGCTGGTGCGATCAGCGTTTCCGGCCCGAAGTATCGTTTCGAATCCGCCGATATTCCGGCGATGGTGGCCGTTCTCGAGAAATATTCGGCCCAGCTATCAATCGCTTTTGGCGGTATCTGGCCCAAGAAATTGGCCTGACCCGCAGTTCTTGATCATGGATGGAAGAAAAAATGACTGACCGTTACGCCGTTATCGGCAACCCGATTGCCCACACCAAATCACCTGCTTTGCATCTTGCTTTTGCCCGGCAGTGCGAAGAAGAGATCAGTTACGAGGCGATCCAGGCGCCGCTGGGAGGTTTTGTCGAAGCCGCCGAGGCGTTTCGTCAGGCCGGCGGCAAGGGGCTGAATATCTCCTTTCCGTTCAAGATCGATGCCTTGCGCTATGCCGAACACCTGACGCCGCGGGCGCGGCTGGCGGGGGCGGTCAATACGCTGAGTTTCGACGGTGGCAGCATCTACGGCGATAACACCGATGGCCTCGGGCTGGTCAGCGACATTCAGGAACGCCTGCGTTTCAACATCAAGGGCAAGCGGGTGCTGCTGCTCGGCGCCGGCGGCGCTGCCCGCGGCGTAGTTCTGCCCCTGCTTGAGCAGGCGCCGGCCTCGCTGATGATCGTCAATCGCGATCAGGGCAAGGTTGAAAGCCTGCAGATGCAGTTCGCCGAGTTTTCGGATTTCGATATCGGCACCTATGGCGCGCTGGCCGGCCAGAGCTTTGATCTGGTCATCAATGCGACGTCGGCCGGTCTTAACGGCGAGCATCTGCCCTTGCCAGAGGGGCTGTTTGCACCGCGTTCGCTGGCCTACGACATGGTTTATGGCGACAGCGCGACGCCCTTCGAACTGGATGCCCTCCGGCTTGGCGCCAGCCGCACGGCCGATGGCCTCGGCATGCTGGTGGCCCAGGCGGCCGAGTCGTTTTACGTATGGCGCGGCCACCGCCCCGACACGACACCGGTTCTCGCCGGGTTGCAGCAGGACATCGCGGCTCGCTGAAGGCAAGACAGGCTGTGCCGGGCAACCGGCGCAGCCGATTCGATTGCTCCCTCAAGTTCTGACTGACGCGCTCGCGACGGCGGGCGGTAGTGGAAAAATCGTCGCCGATCGTTTATATTCGAAACAGTGTTTTGTTTGATAGAACTCCACCGCGACCGACCGCGAGGTAGATGCCATGTCTTTTTCCCGTCCGATTGAACTGAAGAACGCATCCCTGTCTGCCGACAAGGAGCCCCTGGTCTGCGCGCCGCTGGTCGGCGCCAGCGAGGAAGCCGTCTTGAGTGAATTGGCGGCCATCGTGCCGAAGAAGCCGGAACTGCTTGAATGGCGTGTCGATTTCTTTTCAGGAATCGCCGACACCGGGCGCGTCGTTGCGCTGGCGCAAGCCATCCGGGGTAAGGCCGGCGGCATTCCGGTGATATTTACCCGCCGCTCAATCCGCGAAGGCGGCACTGCGATTCCGCTCGATGAGGACCAGGTTCTCGCCATGTACCAAGCGGTATGTCGTTCCGGCGCTGTCGATCTCCTCGATTACGAACTTAGCGTCGAGCCGCGCCATTTCGAGGCGGCTGTCGCCTTGGCACGCGAGACAGGCGTTCGCCTGATTGCCTCCTTCCATAATTTTCAGGAAACGCCGAGCGCCGACACCTTGCTGGCCAAATTCGTCGCCATGGAGCAGGCCGGTGCCGATATCGCCAAGATTGCGGTCATGCCCAAGGAGCTGCGCGACGTGCTGACTTTGCTCGACGCCACGTTGAGCGCCCGCAATACGCTGCAGATTCCGCTGATCAGCATGTCGATGGGCGGCTACGGTTCGCTGAGCCGCTTGTTTGGCTGGGTTTTTGGCTCGTCGGTCAGCTTTGCAGTTGGCGAAAAGGCCTCGGCGCCCGGCCAGGTGCCGATCGAACAGCTGAATACCGTGGTCGACATCGTGCATCGCGCCCTCAAAGGGCAGTAAACATGACGGCCGGTCGCGCCTCGCCACCGGCTCGCTTATTGCGCGGCAGCCTGTGGATGCTGGTGGCTGGCGCGTTGTTTTCCCTGATGGGCGTGATGGTCAAGCTCGGTGCTTCCGGCAGCCAGCCGCTGTCATCGGGCGAACTGGTCTTTTACCGTTCCTTGTTCGGATTGCTCGGCATCCTGCCCGGTGTCTTGTGGCGGCGCCAGAGCCTGCTCACCCCCAATTGGCGCTGGCATTTGTCGCGCAGCCTGATCGGAACGGCGGGGGTCTCGCTGCATTTCTTCGCCATCGCCACGCTGCCGCTGGCCACTGCGGTGACACTCAACTACACCGCGCCGATTTTCCTGACCATGCTCACTTTGCTGATGTCCCGGCGCTGGCCCGGGGTGCTGCCCATTTTTGGCATCCTGCTCGGTTTCGTCGGCGTCGTCATGCTTCTGCGGCCGGTAATGGGACGCGAATTGTTGCTGCCTTCGTTGTTTGGTCTGGCCGGTGGATTGTGCGGTGGCCTGGCGTTTTTCAGCACCCGTCAACTCGGCGAGCGCGGTGAACCGCCCTGGCGCGTCGTTTTTTACTTTACCGCGGTGTCGACCTTTGCTTCAGGGCTGTGGGTGCTCTGGCAGGGCTACGGCTGGCCACCCTTGTCGGCGCTGCCCGTGCTGATCGGCATGGGGGCCAGCGCGACGCTGGCCCAACTGGCCATGACCCGGGCCTACAAGGAGGGCGATGTGCTGATCGTCGGTAGCCTGAGCTATTCGACGGTGGCCTTTACCAGCCTGCTCGGCATCCTGCTCTGGAGCGAGTGGCTGGCGCCCGGCGAATGGCTGGGGCTGGCCCTGATTGTGGCGAGCGGCGTTCTGGCGACGCGGGTGGGGAACCGGGAGCGGGTAGCGCGTGCTTGAAATGCTGTCGATTACCGGCCCGATCTATCTGACGATATCGATCGGCGCGGCCAGTGTGCGTTTTGCGCTGTTTTCGAAAAGCGACATGCGGGCTATCGGCAAGCTGGTCATCAATCTGGCCTTGCCTTGTCTGCTCTTCAACGTCTTGTCGCATCGCAAGGTGGCCGAGATCATTCGTTTCGATTACCTCGCCGGTTATGCCCTGGGGACGCTGGCGGTGATGGCTTTCGGCTTGTTCTGGGCCGGCCGCTTTCGGGCAGCGATGCGCCAGATGGCCCGCCGGCTCCTGACCAATCCTTTGATTTTGGCCCTGTTTTTCGGGTTGACCGCAGCACTGCTCGAGCTGCGTTTGCCGGCGCCGCTCGATCGCACGGTAACGATGTTCGCCCAGGCGAGCAGCGCGCTGTCTTTGCTCGTCATCGGCGGCAGGCTGGTCGGCCTGCCTTTGCAGGGCATGGCCCAGCGCGTGCTGCCGGTGGTCGCCGGCAAACTTTTCCTGCATCCCTTGTTGGTAATGACCGCTTTCGCCGGGCTGGCCCTGGTCGGTTTCGTGCTGCCGACCGAGATGCGGCAGGCCGGCATTCTGCTGGCGGCAATGCCGGTCATGAGCATCTATCCCATCCTGGCGCAGCGCCATGGGATGGAAGGTGACGCGGCGGCGACCCTGTTGCTCAGCACCCTGGCGTCCTTCATCAGCCTCAATTTGCTGATTGCGACGCTGCATGCCGGCTGGCTTTAAGGCACAGCCGCGAAAGCTATGCGGCGTAACTTAAAATTATTTGTTGCATTAAATAGAATCGAGTTCTATATTAAAGCCATGTTGCAGAGGCATGGAAAGCACAGCTCTGCTTCGTTTGTAACGGTTTTAAATCACTGTCCGATAACCGAGGAGACATAACTATGAGACGTTTCGTCCTGAAGTCGATGATTGCCGCGATGACTGTTCTGGCCCTGGGCTCCGCCCACGCCCAGGTCAATGAGCGTACCTTCAAGCTGAACATCCAGAATCCGAAGGGTCATCCGATGGAAGTTGGCGCCCAGAAGTTGGCTGATACCGTCGCCGCCAAGTCCGGTGGCAAGATGAAGATCAAGGTCTTCCCCGGTGGCCAGTTGGGCGGCGATGCGCAGACCGTGTCTGCCCTGCAGGGTGGCACCATTGAAATGACCGTCCTTAACTCCGGCATCCTGGCAGCGCAGGTCAAGGACTTCGAGGTCTATGATTATCCGTTCGTGTTTGCCAATTCGAAGGAAGCCGACACCGTCGTCGATGGCCCCTTCGGCAAGAACCTCCACGCCAAGCTTGAAGCCAAGAACATCGTTGGTCTTGGTTATTGGGAACTCGGTTTCCGCAACCTGACCAACAGCAAGCGCCCGATCCTGAAGGTCGAGGACATCGCTGGCCTCAAGCTGCGCGTCATTCCGAACCCGATCAATCTCGACTGGGTCAAGGCACTCGGCGCCAACCCGGTGCCGCTGGCCTTCCCTGAGCTGTACACCGCGATGGAGACGAGGGCGGTCGATAGTCAGGAAAATCCGGTCACCGTGATCAACGCCAACAAGTTCAATGAAGTTCAGAAATACCTGACGCTGACCCGCCACCAATACAATCCGCAGTCGGTGATCATCAGCAAGAAGGTCTGGGACGGGCTGACTGCCGACGAGAAGAAGATCTTCAACGAGGCTGTGGCAGAAGTCACCGTCTTCCAGCGCAAGGTGGCCCGCGAGCAGGAAACGGTCGCCCTTGATGCGCTCAAGAAGTCCGGGATGGAAATCGGCGAACTGCCGCCCGCCGAAGTTGCCCGTTTCCGCGAAAAGATGGCTCCGGTTATCGAAAAGCACTCCGTCGGTGCCGTTGCCGAGACGGTTGCTGCACTGAAGGCCGAACTGGCCAAGTTGCGTAAGTAAGCACGTTAAAGGCAGGCCGGGCTCCCGGTCTGCCCTTCCCAACCGCAATAGAGAAACTTTTCCCGCGCCATGGCTACGGCCAGGGCGACAGGGCGGCACATACTAAAAAATCTAGGAGCAGTCATGAAAGTCCTGATGCTGCACGGTATCAACCACAACATGTTTGGCAAGCGTGACCCCAAGCAATACGGCACGATCACCCTCGACGAGATCGATGCCAACCTGCGCCAACTGGGCGAGGAACTCGGCGTCGAAGTCGAGAGCTTCCAGAGCAACCACGAAGGCGAGATGGTTGAGCGTATCCACCAAGGCTATTTCGACCAGGTCGATGCCGTACTGATCAACGCCGGTGCGTGGACGCACTACAGCTACGGCATTCGCGATGCACTGGCGATTCTGACTTGCCCGATCGTCGAACTGCATATGTCGAACATCCATGCCCGCGAGGAATTCCGCCATCACTCGGTGTTCGCCGAGATCGTCAAGGGCCAGATCAGCGGCTTCGGTTTCGACAGCTACCAGATCGCGTTGCGCACCGCCGTAACCCACGCTCAGGCCGCTCGCTCCTGAGCCACCTGCCACGCCAGTTTTTTTGAACATGCGCTTCCCTGCCCGCGACATCGGTCGCCGACAGGGCTTTTTTCCTGACTCCTCCGATTGCCTCGTTGATGACCGACCAGCCGTTGCCAAAAACCGTTCAGGCCAGCGCTCGGCAAGGCCATCACGGGCGCGGCATCGGCATGGCCGTGCTCGCCACGCTGGCCTACGCCCTTGTTGATACGATTTCGAAATACCTGGTCCGCGACTATCCGGTGACGATGGTGGTCTGGGCTCGCTACACCGTTCCCTCTCTGCTTCTGTTGGCCGTCTTCCTGCCGCGGCGAGGCCGGAGCCTGTTTCGTACCCGCCATCCGTGGCTGCAACTGAGCCGCGGATTGCTGCTGACGGCCGGGACGGTTTTTATCGTCTGTGCGGTCCAGGTGATGCCACTGGCAGAAGCGCAGGCAATCAGCTTCATCCATCCGGTACTGCTCACCTTGATGGCCGTGCTTTTTCTCGGTGAAAAGGTCGGCCGCCTGGGCTGGATAGCCATCGCCATGGGCTTTGCCGGGGTCATGATCATCATTCGTCCCGGCGGCGGCTTGTTCACCTGGGCGGCGATCCTGCCGCTGGGCCTGGCTGTCTGTTATTCCTCCTACCAGTTGTTGACGCGGCGCATTGCCGGGGTCGAAAACTCGATCAATTCGATGGTCTTCGTCATGCTTTTCGGGGCGCTGGCGATGAGCGCCACGCTGCCGCTGAGCTGGGTGGCGCCTGACGGGGCTGGTTGCCTGCTCCTGCTGGCGGTCGGCATCGTTTCCGGCTGCGGACACTTCGCCATGATCAAGGCCCTGGAATGGGCGCCGGCCTCGATGCTGGCGCCGTTTGCCTACATTCAGCTGTTGTGGGTCAGCCTGCTCGGGATGCTCGTTTTCAATGCCTGGCCGGATGCCATCACCTTTGTCGGCATCGCCATCATCGTCGCCGCCGGCCTGATGATGGCCGTGGTCAGGCGTCGTTCGGGCTGACCGGCAGCGGCCTGTCGTTTGTAAACTTGTAATTTCATGGAAGCCCAATGCAACAGATTCTCACGCTCACCACGCCGCTCTACCTGATCATCGCGCTGGGTTACCTTGCCGTGCGCTTCGGTGTGTTCGAGAAGGCGCAGATGGGCGTCTTTGGCCGTTTTCTCCTGCTGGTCATTCTGCCCGCCCTGGTATTTCGCGCCATTGCGCAGCATCCGTTGGCCGAGGTGCTCAACTTTCACTATTTCGCGGTCTATGCCTTGGCTTCGCTGCTCGCGCACGGCCTCGGCTTTGCCTATGCGCGCTGGTTTGCCGGCAAATCGAGGGCAGAGGCAGCGCTGTACGGCATGGGCATGGGAACGTCGAACAGTGTCTTTGTCGGCTATCCCATCATCGAGCAACTGATCGGCGCACCTGCCGGAATCGCGCTGGCTCTCTGCCTGCTGGTCGAAAACCTGATCATGATTCCCCTGACCCTGGTTCTCGGCGATAGCCGGGAAGACCTGCCCTGGCAGCGGGCGCTGTGGCACTCCCTGAAGTCACTGGTGCGCAATCCGATTTTCATCGGCATCCTGGCCGGCCTGGCTTGCTCCGCCAGCGGTCTGGTACTGCCGAGGCCGCTTGAGCGGACGCTGCAACTGATCAGCAATGGCGCTGCCGTCGTCGCGTTGTTCATGATCGGCGGGGTTCTGGTGGGGCGCCGGATTGAAGGGTGGGGCAAGGGCCTTAGCGTCATTGCCGTGGGCAAGCTGCTGATTCATCCCTTGTTGGTCCTGCTTTTACTGATGGTGTTGCCGCCATTCGATCTCGCTCTTCAGAGCGCAGCCCTGCTCTTTGCATGCATGCCAATGCCCTCCGTCTATCCGGCCATTGCCTCGCGCTACGGCTTCGATGGCTTCTGCGCTGCCGCCTTGGTGCTGGTCACCGTGGTTTCGTTTTTTTCAATAAATGTCTGGTTGACCGTGCAATCCGACGTGATGCGCTGGGTCGGGTCGTGAGGCCACTTTTGGCTTGTCTTACAGAGGTGAATATCCATGGTGCTGCTTGAATTTTCGATGACTCCGTCGACTCGCGAGGAAAGCAAGAGCCCTTACGTGGCCCGTATCATCGACATCATTGACCGGAGCGGCCTGCCGTACCAGCTGACGCCGATGGGGACGATCATCGAGGGTGAATGGGCCGAGGTCATGGGTGTCGTGACCGATTGCTTCCGGGCCCTCGAGGCCGACTGCCCGCGCATCAGTTCGCAGATCAAGATCGACTACCGGGCGGGCGACGCCAGTCGCATGAAGAGCAAAGTTGCTGCGGTCGAAAACCTGCTTGGCCGCAAGCTGTCGACCTGATTCGCTGTTTCTCTGGGGCCGGGCTAGCTGCGGGCGTGCTGCTCCAGTCGGTGCAGGCGCTCGTGCAGGCGGCGGGTACCGAACCAGGTGGCGGCGCAGACAATGAGCAAGATCACGCCCAGAATCTGGTCGACTGCCAGATTGATGCCCCAGCCCTTGAGCGCCTTCAGGGCATAGCCGGCGAGGCCGACGCCATAGTATGAAATGGCCACCACCGACAGTCCTTCCACCGCCTGCTGCATTTTCAGTTGCAGCCGGGCGCTGCGATTGAGGTTGCTGAGCACGCTCTGGGTTTGCCGTTCCTGGGCCAGATTGACCCGGGTGCGGAGCATGTCGTTAGAGCGGCTGATCTTTTCTGCCAGGGCTTCCTGGCGGGCGGCGACTGACGAACAGGTGTCCATCGCCGGGGCCAGTCGGCGTTCCATGAATTCACCGATGGTCGGTACGCCTTCGATACGCTGTTCGCGCAATTCGCCGATGCGCGCGCCGACGATGCGGTAGTAGGCCTGGGCTGCGCTGAAGCGATAGCCGTTGCGAAAGGAGAGGGCGCGCACCTGGGCGTCCAGGCTGCTGATTTCGTGCAGCAGATTTTCGGCATCGTCATTGGCTTGGTCAGAGTTCATGCGCTTGCCGAGGGCGATCAGGCTTTCCTCGACCTCGCCGAGCAAGGGCATGCTGGTTCGGGCGACAGGCAGCGCCAGCAGGGCCATGACCAGATAGGTCTCGATCTCGCAGATACGCTGAACGAGGCGGCCCATTTGCGATTCGCGCAGGCCGGCGTCGCGGATGAGGTATTTGGAAAAACCATCCGGTCCAACCTGGAAATCGGTCCAGATCTCGCCACCCGACAGTACCCGGCTACCGACTAATGGCGGCACCGGGAAAAGTTCGCGCAGGGTCGGATCGGCAATGTCGAGTGCCTCGCAGCGCACGGCATGGATATGGAGGGCGACCAGTACGCTGGACTCCAGCATGGCCAGCCAGTCGTGCGGCACATGGCGGATGGCCGTGACGCCAAAATCCAGGCTGCCATCGCCGTTATCGACGAAAGTAAAGGTGGAGAACTCGCTATGTCGTTCCCACTTCAGGCGAAAGTGACCGAAATCGTGGGCATAGTATTGGGCGCTGGCGATCGGGGGGGCGACGCCGAAGCGTTGGCAGAGGGCTGCCAGCAGCTGATCGTGCGAGCCATCGCCATCAGGAGAATGGATGGCCAGGTGCGAGATGCGAGCCGGCGCTTCGAGCACCAGAAAGGGCCGCGAGTGAATTTCGCCGGCCAGTTGCAGGCGTTGTGGGTGGTTCAATTCGGTAGCAAGGGAGGTCATCGACGTTTCCGGTAAGTTGATTGATCAAAGCCAGCCCAGCCCACCGGCCAGGCCACCGGCGGCGAGGAACCAGAGCGGATGCCAGGTCTGGCGCGCCAGCAGCACGGTGCAGCCGGCCGTCAGCGCAATGCTGCGGTAATCGAGGTGCGCCGAAGCAACGACAAACCAGCCGCTGGTACATACCAGGCCGACTGCCAGGGGCGCGATGCCCGTTTCTATGGCCTGTTGCCAGGGTGTGCCGCGAAATTTCTCCCAGTGCTGGTAAAGCAGGAAGATGAAAATGCTGACCGGCAGGCAGATGCCGAGGGTGGCCGCGATACCGCCAGCAATGCCGGCGACCTGCCAGCCGATCAACGAGACGAACAGCAGGTTGGGGCCGGGGGCGGCCTGGGCGATGGCGAAAAGCTGGGCGAAGGTGGCGTCATCCATCCATTGCCGCTGTTCGACGACCAGGCGGTGGATTTCCGGCAGCATGGCGGTGACGCCGCCGAAGGCGACGAAATTGAGCAGGCTGAACTGGACGAAGAGGTCGGTAATCTGCCAGATCATCTTTGCTGTTTAGAGGCAATCAGTCTGCGATGGGCGATCAGTGTCGCAACGATCAACAGTGCCAGTATCAATGGCGGCAGGGGCAGGCGAAATACCGCGACGCCGATCAGGATGAGTAGCGCAAAGGGGAGGTAGATACGCGGTTCGCGAACATTGCGCGACATCCTCAATGCGGTGGCAAAGAGCAGGCCGGCACCGGCAGCGGCAACACCCCGCAGCACATCCTGAACGAAGGGCAGGTGTCCCCAGAGACCATACGCGGTGGCCAGCAGCATCACGCCGGCGAACGGTGCGAGCACGATGCCGGAGGCGAAGGCGATGGCGCCACGTGCGCCATGCAGACGGGCGCCGACGCAGACGGCAAGATTGACCACATTCGAGCCGGGCAGAACCTGGCAGAGACCAAGCATGGTGTTGAAATCGCTGCCGGTAAGCACTCGGAGTTCTTCAACAAGGCTATGACGAATCAGCGGCAGGACGCCGCCGAAACCGCTGATGCCGATGCGGCTGGCGATCAGGAATAGTCGCCACGGGCCGGGCGGTGGTGCAGGTGACTCAGTTCCAGACATGCCTGTCTGGGGCCGGGAAAGAAAAGGCCCGCGAAATCCGGTCAGGAATTTCGCGGGCGAAGTTACAACAGGGAGATAACATCGAGCGGCTGATCAGGCTGGCATCAAGCGGCGTGAATAAAGTGTTTGGCGGCGTAGGCCTTGGCCGATTCGATACAGCGGAAGGCGTGCTCGGCGTAACCCATTTCTCGGGCACGGGCAAGGTGGGGCAATTCGATCGAATAGACCATTTTCGGCAGACGGTTGAGAATCGCCGCGATGTCGATGCCGCCTTCGCCGACGTAAAGACGTTCCTCGCGCAGGATGCGGGTCATCTCGTTGCGCTCGGTCGGGATTTCGGCCTGGGCATCGCACAGATGGGCGAAGTGGAACCATTCACGCGGCACGGCATCGAGGTCTTCCGGCTTGTCGAGGCCGCGATGGAAGTGGTGCATGTCGATCATCAGGCCGGCATTGCTGCGATTGACGCTGTTCAGCACGTCGCAGGCTTTCGCCAGATTATTGATACTCGAAATTGGCACGTATTCCAGGTCGACCGTAAGACCGAAGTTCTTGGCCAGGTCACAGATCTGGGCGAACTTTTCCTTGGCGTAATCGATCTGCGGCGTCCAGATGCTGGAGAGTACCGAGCGGGCGCCAAGTTCGGCGGCGACTTCCATGGCCGGCAGGTACTTGGTGGCATGCATGTCGTCGCAAACACGGGCCAGCTCGATGTCGTGCACCCGCAGGCCGGTATCGGCCAGGGCGCGCTTGGTCTGGCGCAGCATTTCCGGATTGTCGGCCAGGGCGTAATTCGGTTCGCCCGGCAGGCCCATATAGATCAGGCGTGGGCTGACGAAGTCGTAGCCGGCGCGGGCGGCGATATAAACCATTTCCGGGGTCGGGCAACCGAGAACGGTCAGGTGAGCCAGTGAATACTCTTGGGCCATCATTTACCTCATTCGAATCAAGCGCAGCGAGTGTCTGAAGCGAGTCGTACCGTCTGCAACTCGCTTGGGTATGACCGAAATATAGAACACGATTCTGTTTGATGCAACGGTTAATTTTTTCGTGGTTCGGAGGTGTAGAAATTTTTTGAAACAAAATTTCGAAAAGCGGTTGCGGTAGGCGAAATTGTGTTCTAAAGTTGAATCAGGGTCGGTTGCAACCGACATAACTGTGGTCAACAAAACGAAGAGGATTTCATGACTAAGGCTCTTGATGGAATACGGGTTCTGGATCTGACCAATGTTCTGGCCGGCCCTTTCTGCGCGTATCAACTGGCGCTGCTCGGCGCCGAGGTAATCAAAGTTGAAGTGCCGGAGAGTGGAGACCTGGCTCGCCAGCTGGGGGCAGACCCCGAACTGAACAAACGCAAGATGGGGGCATCCTTTCTTGCACAAAATGGTGGCAAGCAGTCGCTGACGCTGAATCTCAAAAAGGCCGAAGGCAAGGAAGTGCTTTTCCGCCTCGTCAAATCGGCCGACGTGCTGATCGAGAACTTCCGTCCCGGCGTCATGAATCGTCTGGGCGTTGGTTACGATGTGCTCAAGGAAATCAATCCCCGGCTGGTTTACTGCGCCATTTCCGGTTTCGGCCAGGAAGGTCCGATGAAGTTCGCGCCGGCCTATGACCAGATTGTCCAGGGCTTGTCCGGCGTCATGAGCATCACCGGTTCCGAGGAAACGGCACCGCTGCGCGTCGGCTATCCGGTGGCCGACACGATTGGCGGCATCACCGCGGCTTTCGCCGTGTCGAGCGCTTTGGTTCGCCAGGCGCGAACCGGCGAGGGCGAGTTTATCGACGTCTCGATGCTCGATTCGACCGTGGTGACCATGGGCTGGGTCGTTTCCAATTTCCTGATTGCCGGCAAGACGCCGCGTCCGATGGGTAACGAGAACTTCACCGCCGCACCCTCCGGCGCTTTCCGCACCGGCAACGGCTTGTTGAATATTGCGGCAAACAAGCAGGAGCAGTTTGCCGCGCTGGCCGAGGCGATCGGTCGGGCCGATCTGGTTTCCGATGCCCGCTTCGCCGAACGCGAAACCCGCAAGGTCAATCGCAAGGCGCTGACGGTCGAGATCGAAGCCGCTTTGGCCGCCAAGTCGGCCGGCGAGTGGGAGGCTTTGCTGTCCAAGACCGGCGTTCCCGCAGGTCGCGTCCTGTCGGTATCGGAAGTGCTCGATCATCCGCAGATCCTCGAACGCCAGTTGCTGACTCACTTTGACAACGTGCCGGGTATCGACCGTTCGATCGACGTCGTCCGCGCCGGTTTCAAGATGCGTGGTGGCAACCCGGATATCGATACGCCGCCGCCGCAGCTGGGCGAGCATACTGATCAGATCCTGGCCAGCCTGGGGTATTCGGCGGCCGATATTCAAACCCTGCGCAGCACGGAGGCTGTATGAGCAGCAAGTCGCCCGAAGAGTTGGTCCAGGCCGCCAAGGCCTGGTGGAGCACCGAAATCATCGACATCAAGCCGGGCCAGATCGGCGTTCGCGGTTATCCCATCCAGGATCTGATCGGCAAGATCAGTTTCCCGCAAATGATCTGGCTGATGTTGCGTGGTGATTTGCCGAACGCCGGCCAGGCCGCGCTGCTTGAAGCGGCCCTCGTCTCCGCGGTCGATCACGGCCCGCAGGCGCCGTCGATCTCGATTTCGCGCATGGCGGTGACCTGCGGCGTCGAACTCAACAGTGCCATGGCTTCGGCTATCAACGTCCTTGCGGGCATTCACGGCGGCGCCGGTCAGCAGTGCATGGAGCTGTATTTCGACATCGCCCGCCGGATGGAGGCAGGCGCCGAACTGGCGGCTGCGGTCGACGCCGCTTTGGATGCATTTATTGCCGAGAACGGAAAGGTCATCCCCGGCTTCGGCCATCGTTTCCACCCGATCGACCCGCGCTCGGTCAAGCTCATCCCGATGGTCGAGGAAGCCGCCAAGGCCGGCGTCATCGACGGCAAGTTTGCCGCCATCGGCCGCCAGGTCGAAGCGACCCTCGAAGCCCGCAAGGGCAAGCGTATTCCGATGAACATCGACGGCGCCACAGCGGTGATCTACGCCGAGCTCGGCTTCGCAGCCGAACTGGGGCGCGGCCTGTTCATCCTGTCGCGTTCGGTCGGCATCCTGGCGCATGCCTGGGAGCAGTCCCAGCAGGGCGGCCGCATCAAGGGACCGATGCCTCCTGCCATTCCCTATACCTATAACGGCCCCGCCAAGCGCGACGTGCCGGGCAACACCTGATCCACTCAAGCGTCGTACGAATCCATTTAGGAGACAACCCAAATGCAAGAACTGATTTCCCACCAGTTGGTCCGCTACCTCGAAAACCGTGGCGTTACCCATCTCTTCGGCTTGTGCGGCCATACCAACATCGCCGTTCTGAGCGCCCTTGAAGGCAGCACGATCCGCTTCATCAACACCCGCCATGAGCAGATTGCTTCCCACGCGGCCGATGGCTACGCCCGTGCCAAGAAGGAAACATCTGTCGTGTTGAGCCACCTCGGCCCTGGCCTGACCAATGCCTCTACCGGTGTGGCCAACGCCGCCCTCGATTCGATCCCGATGGTCGTTATCGCCGGTGACATCCCCAGCTATTACTACGGCAAGCACCCGCACCAGGAAGTTAACCTGCACGCCGACGCATCGCAGTGGGAAATCTACCGCCCCTTCGTCAAGCGCGCCTGGCGTGTCGATACCCCGGAGCTGTTCCCGGAAATCCTCGAAAAGGCTTTCCAGTTGGCCGAAAGCGGCCGTCCGGGTCCGGTGCTGGTCAATGTGCCGATGGACTTTTTCTCGCGCAAGATCGACACCGCCCTGTTCGAGCGTGTCGAAAAGCACACCCGCAAGCTGCAAAAGCCGTCGATCGACGACGAAACCGCGCGCCAGATCGTGCAGACCCTGCTCGATGCCAAGACCCCGGTCATCCAGGCCGGCGGTGGCGTCATCCTGGCCGACGCGGCTGAAGAACTGAAGGCGTTTGTCGATCACATGGGTATCCCGGTCGCTCACTCGCTGATGGGCAAGGGCGTGATTCCCGACGACCACGATCTGGTGCTCGGCATGACCGGTTTCTGGGGCACGACGCTGGTCAATGGCAAGTGCCTGAACGCCGACTGGGTTTTCGGTGTCGGCACCCGTTTCGCCGAAGCCGACTGCAGCTCGTGGGAGAAGGAATTCACCTTCAACTTCGACAAGAGCAAGCTGATCCACATCGACATCGATTCCGCTGAAATCGGCCGCAACTACCCCGCTGCCATCGGCGTCGTCGCCGATCTCAAGCAGGCACTCAAGGTGCTCAACCGCGTCGCCCGCGAAATGCTGCCGGAAGGCCGCCGCAACCAGGCGCTGCGCGATGAGATCGTGGCCTTCCGCAAGGAATTCGTGGCCGGCAACCAGCAATTCGCCACCGACGACAGCTTCCCGATGATGCCGGAACGCATCCTGGCCGTCGTTCGTGAAGTGCTGCCGCGCGACGCGATCATCACCACCGACGTGGGCTGGAACAAAAACGGCGTCGGCCAGCAGTTCCCGATCTACACCCCGGGCAGCGTCCTGACGCCGGGCGGTTTTGCCACCATGGGCTTCGGCGCCCCGGCGGCCCTCGGCGCCAAGGTTGCCTGCCCGGACCGCGTGGTCGTTTCCCTGGTGGGCGACGGTGGCTTCGGTCAGAACCCGGCCCTGCTGGCGACGGCGGTGGAAGAGGGTATCCCGGCGATCTGGGTGATCATGAACAACTTCGCCTTCGGCACCATTGCCGGCCTGCAGAAAGCGCACTACGGCACCACCGTCGGCACGCTGTTCCGCAAGGATGGCCAGCCCTACCAGGCTGACTTTGCCGCCGTTGCCCGTGCCTACGGCGCGGAAGGCGTCAAGATCGAATCGGCCGCCGAGTTCAAGGAAGTGCTGGAGCGTGCGGTCAAGTCGAACAAGCCTTTCGTCATCGATGTCGCGATGAAGAACAACCCGGTGCCGACCACTGGCCACTGGAACATCCTCGACATCTATTCGCCGGAAGGCGGCGTCTCGCACGTCAGCACGGACTAAGCCGCAAAGAGGAAACATCCGCGGTGCGTGCAAGCACCGCAAATCGATGAGCGCAAGCGGGGCGGCCAAAAAGGCCGGCCCGCCAAAAAAAGCGACACCGTCAGACGTTCGTGTACCGCTTCGAGGTTGCCGCGTTGCATCCTAAAACGTAGCCCTCGTTTCAGGAGGAGGCTTCATGTCCAATAGCAATAATCCCGGCCTGATCACTACAGTGGTCGACGGCTACTTCAAGCTTCTCAAGTTCTTCATCGCTTTTTGTTTGCTTGCGATGGTGATTCTGGTGTTTGGCAACGTCGTGTTGCGCTACGCCTTCAATAGCGGCATTTCGATTTCCGAAGAGTTGTCGCGCTGGTTCTTCGTCTGGATGACCTTCATCGGCGCGCTGATCGGCTTGCGTGAGCACGCCCATCTAGGTGTCGACTCCTTCGTCAATCGCCTGTCGCCAAGCGGTAAGCGCTTCTGCCTGGTTGCCGCTCAAGTGCTCATGCTCTGGGCCTCCTGGATCCTGCTGCGCGGCAGTTGGGATCAGACGATGATCAACATTGATGTCGAAGCACCGACTTCCGGTCTGTCGATGGCCTTCATCTACGGCATTGGCGTGTTCTTCGGCGGCAACGCCATGCTGATCATTCTTGCCGATTTGTACCGCGTCCTTTCCGGAAAACTGGCCGACCACGAACTGGTCATGGTCAAGGAGTCGGAAGAGGTTGTGCACGAATCCGGCGACGCTCATAACAAATAAGCGAGGGGACCACCATGACCATATTCGTATTCCTCAGTTCCCTGCTTGGCGCCATGGCGCTCGGCATGCCGATCGCCTTTGCGCTGCTGCTCTGCGGCGTGGCGCTGATGTTCCAGCTCGATCTCTACGATGCGCAGATCGTTGCCCAGAACCTGATCAACGGCGCCGACAGCTTCCCGCTGATGGCGGTGCCTTTCTTCATGCTGGCTGGCGAAGTGATGAACGTTGGCGGCCTGTCGCAGCGTATCGTCAATATCGCCATGGCGATGGTCGGCCACTTCCGTGGCGGCCTGGGCTATGTGGCGATTCTCGCGTCCTGCATTCTGGCCTCCCTGTCCGGTTCGGCCGTGGCGGATGCTGCGGCGCTGGCCGCACTGCTCGTGCCGATGATGGTGCGGGCTGGCCACGACAAGGCGACTTCCTGCGGCCTGATTGCGGCCGGCGGCATCATCGGCCCGATCATCCCGCCCAGTATCGGCTTCATCATTTTTGGCGTGGCCAGCGGCGTATCGATTTCCAAGCTCTTCCTGGCCGGTATCTTTCCGGGGCTGATGATCGGCCTGTCGCTGGTCGCCGCCTGGTGGTGGGTTTCGCGCAAGGAAAACCTGGTGCCGCCGCCGCGCAAGTCGACCAAGGAAATCATGGCAACCTTGCTCGATGGTATCTGGGCGCTGTTCCTGCCGGTGATCATCATCGTCGGTCTCAAATTCGGTGTCTTTACGCCGACTGAGGCAGCTGTTGTTGCTGCGGTCTACTCGCTTTTTGTGGCAACTGTCGTCTATCGCCAGCTCAAGCTCGCCGACATCTACAAGGTTTTCGTTACGGCCGCCCAGACAACCGCTGTCGTGATGTTCCTGGTCGCTGCCGCGCTGGTCTCTGCCTGGCTGATTACCGTGGCCGACCTGCCGGGACAACTGGTGGCGCTGCTCGAGCCGTTCCTCGACAGCCCGAAGATGCTCATGATGATGATGATGCTGCTGGTTGTCGTGGTCGGTACGGCCATGGACATGACGCCGACCATCCTGATTCTGACCCCGGTGCTGATGCCCCTGGTCAAGCAGGCCGGCATCGACCCGGTGTACTTCGGGGTGCTGTTCATCATCAACAACGCCATCGGCCTGATCACGCCGCCAGTCGGTACCGTGCTCAACGTCGTTGCCGGTGTCGGCAAGGTCAGCATGGACGATCTGATGAAGGGTGTCATGCCCTTCCTCTGGGCCGAACTGATCTGCCTCGGCCTGATGATTGCCTTCCCGGCGCTGGTCATGGTTCCGGCCAAGTGGTTCCTGTAAGTCATTGAGTGGAGGAGGGCGCGAGCCCTCCCTGCTTTAACTGTCATCAACTTCATCAAGAGTGAGTCATGGATCTCTGGTTCCTTGAATCGACCTTCCTGCTGGCAGTGGCGCAGATCGTCATGATCGATATCCTGCTCGGTGGTGATAACGCGGTCGTCATTGCCCTGGCCTGCCGTCGCCTGCCCGAGGCGCAGCGCAGCAAGGGTATTTTCTGGGGCGTGGTCGGCGCCATCGGCGTGCGTATCGTGCTGATCTTCTTTGCCCTGCAACTGCTCGCCCTGCCTTATCTCAAGCTAATCGGTGCGGCGCTGTTACTGTGGATCGGCATCAAGTTGCTGGTGCCGGAGGATGAAGACGGGCATGACGGCATGGAGGCCAGCGACAACCTCTTTGGGGCGGTCAAAACGGTCATTATTGCCGACGTGGTCATGAGCCTCGACAACGTCATCGCCGTCGCGGGTGCGGCCAAGGGGGATCTGGCCCTCGTCGTTTTCGGCATCCTGTTCAGCGTGCCCATCGTTGTCTGGGGCAGCCGTTTCGTGCTCAAGCTGATGGATCGTTTCCCGGTCGTGATCACGCTGGGTGCGGCCTTGCTCGGCTGGATCGCCGGTGAAATGGCAGTTTCCGACATCGTCATCCAGGGACGTTTTGGCGACGGCATGCCGGGCTGGCTGAAGTACGCCTGCGGTACGGTCGGGGCCATTGCCGTCGTTCTCGTTGGCAAGTGGCTGGCGGCACGCAAGCCGGTGGTGGCTGCAGAAATCGTTGAAATCGACCTCGAGGTGCCGCCTGCCGCCTCGGATAAAAAAGGAGCCTGATGCCATGTTGACGACCTTGATTGCCGTCGATGGTTCGGAACACAGCCTGCGTGCCGTTGAACATGTTTGCCGCCTGGCCGCTGCCGGGCTGCAAATGGATGTCCATCTGCTCAACGTGCAGATTCCGGTCGATTCGGCCCACGTCCGGATGTTCGTCGAGGCTGAGCTTATTGACGACTATTACCGCACGGAAGGTTTGGCGGTTCTCGCGCCGGCAGTCAGCCGCCTGGAGGCGAACGGCATCGCCTGCAAACGGCATCTCGCCATCGGCCATGCTGCCGAAACCATTGTTCACTACGCCAGCCGATTTTCAGCTGGGCTGGTGGTCATGGGGTCACACGGACGCGGTGCCTTGAAACACATGCTGCTCGGCTCGGTGGCCACCGATGTCCTGCGTGATGTCGATGCCGCCGTGACCCTGGTGCACTAATCCATTCTTCAAACCGGAGAGCCGCCTGGGCGCGGTTCTCATCCAAGGAGACAAATTCAATGAACAGCCAAGTCAAAAGCAGCAAGTCCTTCCTTTGCGGCCTGATCGGGGCCGGCTTGCAGAAATCGCGCACACCGCCGATGCATGAACAGGAAGGCCAGGCCCAGGGCCTGCGTTACGTCTATCGCACCATCGACATCGAGCAACTCGGCGTTGGCGTCGAGGCGCTGCCCGAACTGCTGCGCGCCGCCAAGCTGATGGGCTTCAATGGCCTGAACATCACCCATCCTTTCAAGCAGTTGGTTCTGCCGCTGCTCGACGAACTGTCCGATGACGCCCGCGCCCTTAACGCGGTGAACACGGTGGTTATCAAGGACGGCAGGATGACCGGCCATAACACCGACTGGTGGGGCTTCGCCGAAGGCTTCAAGCGCGGCTTGCCCGACGTTGCCCGCAACTGCGCCGTGCAACTCGGTGCCGGTGGCGCCGGTGCGGCGGTGGCCCATGCCGCGATGCAACTGGGCATCCAGAAGCTCTATCTGCGCGACGTCGATCCGGCCAAGGCCCAGCTCGTTGCCGACAGCCTCAACGCCCGCTTTGGCGCCGGCCGTGTCGTCGTCTGCACCGATCTCGAGGCGGCGATGGCCGAGGCCGATGGCCTGATCCACGCAACGCCGATCGGCATGGCCAGTTACCCCGGACTACCGCTGCCCGAAGCGCTGCTCAACGCCCGTCACTGGGTTGCTGAAATCGTTTACTTCCCGCTCGAAACCGAATTGCTGCGCGTGGCCAAGGCCAAGGGCTGCCGCGTGCTCAACGGCGGCGGCATGGCGGTTTTCCAGGCAGTTGGCGCTTTCCAGCTATTTACCGGCAGCGAGCCGGATGCCGAGCGCATGAAGGCGCATTTCGCATCGCTTGGCGCCTGATTCCCAGATCAACGAATCCCTAGAGAGGACTCCAAATGTTCAAACGCATTCTCATTCCAACCGATGGCTCGTCGTTGTCGCGTCTGGCCATCGAAAACGGCGTTGCCCTGGCCAAGGCCGTCGGTGCCAAGGTTACCGGCCTGTCGGCAATCCGACCGACGAATGAGCCGCAGGGCAACGGTACTCTGATGCTTGGCGGCCATGTCGCCGAAGATGCGGCAGACGAGTTTCTCAAGGATTTCATCCGTATCGCCCAAGAGGCCGGCGTGCCTTACGATTCCTATACGATCACGGCCGAAACCGTACACGATGCGGTGGTTGGCGCCGCCGAATCCTTGTCCTGCGACCTGATCTGCATGGGCACCCATGGCCGTTCCCAACTTGGCAAGATCCTCTTCGGCAGCGAACTGACCTCGATTCTGTCGGAATGCAAGATTCCGGTGCTGGTCTATCGCTGATCGGGCCGGTTGGCCGTTTCCACGGTCAACCGGATAAAAGAGGAAAAAATGAAACTGCCCTTTCTTCCTGAGGGCAGTCTTTGGTTGACGGGTTGCGGGCCGGGCGCTGGCCGCTTGTTTCCGACGGTCAGGCCGGTCGAGTGAGTGGGATGGATATTGGAATTTCCGGCTGGATCGTTGCCGCCCTCTGCGTACTGATTACCGGTATCTCGAAAGCCGGCCTCGGTGGCGCCCTGGGCGGGCTGGCTGTGCCGGTGATGTCCATCTGGCTGGCGCCGCGCGATGCCGTGGCGGTGGTCCTGCCCATCCTGATTGCGACCGATCTGGTCGGCATTCGCGCCTGGAAAGGCAAGGCCGACTGGGCTGACCTGAAACTGCTGCTGCCCGGCGCCGTCATTGGCATTGCCGCCGGCAGCCTGGCCTTTGGCCTGATGTCGGATGCGCTGGTCAAGGCCACGGTCGGGCTGATTGCCGTCGCTTTCGCGGTCGACCGGATTTTTCGGGCAAGAATCAAAAAACCAGCCGGCGCAGGCGGCGTTGCCGGGTGGTTCGGCACGCTGTGCGGTGCCGTCTCCGGATTTACCAGTACGCTGGCCCATGCCGGCGGGCCGCCGGTAATGATTTATCTGCTCAAACGCCAACTGCCACGCGAGACTTTCGTCGCTACCTCGGTTTATTTCTTTACCGTCATCAACCTCGCCAAGCTGCCCTTTTATCTCGGCCTCGGTGTTTTTCACCGGGAGACGTTGCTGATGTCGGCGGCGCTGATTCCCCTGGTTCCCCTCGGCGTCTGGGCCGGGTTGCGCGTGCTGGCCTGGATTCCCGAACGGATTTTTTTCGCCGTGGCGACGCTGGCCCTCGGCCTTTCAGGCGCCAAGCTGCTCTGGGATGGGCTGTTTTAAGCTTGAAACCTCGATAGCGTCATGTCGGCATGGGTTCACCTTGCCGCCGGCGCAGAAGGTTCTCCCGAGGTTTCAAGGTTCAAGCCAGCTGCGCGTACTGCGCCAATAGATATTGGCTGATGCCGTGGATGCTGCGTTGCGGGGCATCGAGCACAAGATGCGCCGTCTGGCAGTAGAGCGGATCGCGGACCGCGTAGAGTTCCTGGAGCAGCGCCAGCGGGTCGCGGGTCTTCAGCATGGGACGCTGCTCACGGCATTTGCTGGTGCGTAGGACGAGGACTTCCGGCGGGTGCCGCAGGTAGATGACCCAGCCGCTCTCATGCAGCCGCTTGCGGTTGGCTTCGGCCAGGATGGCACCGCCGCCGGTCGCGAGAACAATGTGGTGGCGCTTCGTCAGTTCTCCGATAACGCGTGACTCACGGTCGCGAAAGCCGGCCTCGCCTTCGATGTCAAAGATGGTCGAGATCGAAACCCCGGTGCGGGCAATGATTTCGTGGTCGGAATCGAGAAAGGGGCGATTCAACGCTCTGGCCAGCATTTGGCCGACCGCCGTCTTGCCGGCCCCCATGAGACCGACGAGATAGATGTTGGCGGGGCGTGGAGGCTCGTCGCGCATGGAACAATTTTAAGCCATCGCCAAAAATAGTGACGGCTACCGTTGAGATCAGCGTTACAACAAAGCGAGCAGCGCATGCTCGGCCTCTCGCAGCAGGGGCAGGGCGCGGGCCAGGGCCTGTTGCTGGGTTTCGTTGCCGATGCTGAGTCCGACGCTGATCGCGCCGACGAGTTCGCCGCTACGTGAGCGAATGCTGACGGCGATGCCGCGCCGGTCGCGTTCAAGTTGTTGATCAACAATGGCATAGCCGTCGTCTCGGGCCTTGGCGATTAACTGACGGATGTCGTCCGCTTCAGTCAGGGTGTTGGTGGTGTAGCCGGGAAACTTGCGATCGACCAGCCATTGTTCGACTTCGGCCGGCATCCGGCAGGCAAGCAGGGCGATCCCGGCCGAAGCGAGGTTGGGCGCGACGCGTGTGCCGAGCACGAAACCGACGCTATGAAAGCGGCTGGTGGCGTTGCGGGCGACGAAAACCAGATCATTACCGTCCAGTACCGAGAAGAAAGTCGAGGCGCCGCCTAGTTCGACGCTGATGCGCTGCAGGAAAGGCTGAACGGTACGCGGCAAACGGGCCGAATCGAAGTAAGACCAACCGAGACGCAGGATTTTCGGCGTCAGCCAGAAAACCGAACCGTCACTGTCGAGGTAGCCGAGGTGATGCAGTGTCAGCAGGTAGCGGCGTGCTGCGGTGCGCGTGATGCCAGCACGACGGGCCGCCGTCGACGGCGTCAGGCGGGGATGACTGTCGCTGAAAGCCTCGATCAGGCGCAGGCCTTTTTCCAGGCCGGCAATCCAGTCGCGGGGGGCGAGTTCATTCATGGAGCCTCCGTCTGTGCAGATTGGAGCATTTGCGCGATTGTCGATCTTTGGTGTTCGATAATCGCGCAATTTGAGGTTTCCCGAAATTGGCTGCGGGGGCGGCAGTGATTACCATAGGTACAACTCATTCACGAGCCTGACCAAAAATGCAAATTACCGGTTCCACCGAGCTTCTGATGATCATTGGTGATCCTATCCAGCAGGTAAGAGCGCCGGAAGTGTTCAACAGGGTCTTTCGCGAAGCCGGAGTCGACGCCGTTCTGATTCCGGCCTGGATACAGGGCCGGGATGTAACCGGGTTTGTTTATTCGACCTTCGAGATGAAGAACATGCGCGGCATGCTGGTGACTATCCCGCACAAGGTATCGGTGATGGGCACCTTGACCAGCCATGATCGCCTGGCCGGCGTCGCCGGGGCGGTCAACGCCGTCCGCCGGGCAGAAAACGGCACGCTCGACGGCGCCTTCTTCGATGGACTGGGTTTCGTCGGCGGTCTTGATCATTACAACATTGCCTATGTCGGCAAGCGCATCCTGATCGTCGGTAGCGGCGGCAGTGCTTCGGCGATTGCGGCTTCGCTGGCCGATAGTGGTGCTGCTCACATTGCCCTTTACGATCCGGTCGCGGGTAAGGCAGCCGAGCTGGCCGGGCGCATTCATGACGCTTTTGGCGTGCCGGTGGTCGCTGCCGCGTCGAGCGACGCAGCGGGGTTCGATCTGGTCGTCAACGCCACGCCGCTCGGCATGAATCCGGGCGACGCGATGCCTTTCGACACCGACCGTCTGGAAAGCCACGCCGCGGTGCTCGACATCCTGATGAAGAACCAGCCGACGCCGCTCGTGCGCGCCGTAAGGGCACGCGGCCTGCAAGCCGAACCCGGTTTTGAGATGCTGATCCAGCAAACCCCGTATTACCTCGAATTTTTCGGCTTTGCCGAACTTGCCCGCCAGGTCCGTGCCGATGCTTCGTCGCTGCGCCGCCTGATTTACCCGCCGGAACTGCTTTGAAAGAGTCGGCATCCCGTTTCATCCACACTTAATCCCGTAGGAGACAATATGAAAATTATTAATCGGAATCCGCTGGCCGCCAACCATCGTCTTGGCAAGCTGATGCTCGGGTTGGCTGGCGCCCTGTCGATCTCGCTACTGGCAACGTCGGCGCAGGCTGAAATTCGCGAGCATACCTTCAAGGTGGCGATTGCCGTTGGACCGGGCGCCGCCCACTACGATGGTGGCGCCAAGTTCTGCGAACTGCTCGACAAGAAGAGCGGCGGCAAGATGAAGGCCAAGATGTACGGTAGCGGTGTGCTGGGCAAGGACACGGCTGTCGTCTCCTCGATGCAGGGGGGCGTTATCGACATGGGCATCATGAACGCCAACCTGCTGACCGGCCTGGTCAAGGATTTCGGGGTGCTCGATTTCCCGTTCGCCTTCGCCAACGAGAAAATAGCCTATACGGTGCTCGATGGCGCGTGGGGCAAGAAACTCAGCGACAAGCTGCTTGACAAGAATATCGTCGGCCTCGGTTACTGGGAAATGGGTTATCTGAACTATCACACCAGCACGCGTCCGATCAAGAAACTTGAGGACATCGCAGGCCTGAAGATTCGTGTGACGGAAACCCCGCTGCAGATCGACTTCCAGAACGCCCTGGGCGCCAACGCCGTGCCGATTCCCTACGTTGAGCTCTACACGGCTCTCGAGCAGCGCACCGTCGATGGCGGCAACCAGACCTTCATCAATCTGGAAGTGGCCAAGCTCTTCGAAGTGCAGAAGTACGTGACGGTGACCAACCACATGTACAACCCGCAGATGCTGCTGATGAGCAAGAAGATCCACGACAAGCTCAACGACGACGAGAAGAAGGTGCTCAACGAGGTGGCCAGGGAAGCCCGCGATTACCAGCGCCAGTTGTCGCAGCAGTATGGTGCCAAGGCGCTCGAACTCCTGAAGAGCAAGCTGACGGTCAACGTCCTGCCGCCGGAGGAAATCGCCAAGATGAAGGAGAAGTCCAAGCCGATCATCGAGAAGTACAGCAAGCAGTACGGCGAGCAGACGGCCAAGGAAATGTATGCCGAGATCGAGAAAGCCAGCAAGGCCAAGTAAGACGGTCGATGCGGGATGACTGGAAGGCGCTCCTTTGCGGGCGCCTTTTTCATGCCTTGTTTTGTGCATAAGGCCGCATTTGGCCGGTTTTTCAAAACTCTGTTCTATACCCCTTGTATTTGTCAAAACATTTGCTAAAATGAAATCAGGTTTCGTGGTGTAGAACAACTAGCCGGTTAAGACAACACTGGATACCGTGGTACAGGCCACGGCCAGCTTATTTTTGGAGACCAAGATGTCGCTTCCCAAGTACGATCTCTACATCGATGGCGCAGTCGTGCCGCCCGCCTCCGGTGAATATTTCCCGACCGAAAATCCCTATAGCGGTGAAGCCTGGGCGCTGATCGCCCGTGGCGGCAAGGCTGACGTCGATGCCGCTGTTGCCGCGGCCCATCGCGCTTTTAGCGAAGGCGCCTGGCCGAATCTGACGCCGAGTGCGCGCGGCAGGCTGATGCGCAAGCTGGCCGACCTGATTATCGAAAATGCCCCGCGCATCGCCGAGATCGAGTGCCGCGACAATGGCAAGCTGGTTGCCGAATGTACCGCCCAGGTTCGCTATATGGGCGACTATTTCCATTACTACGCGGGGCTTGCCGACAAGATCGAAAGCCACGTCATCCCGACCGACAAGGTTGGCGTCCTGGCCTATACCAAGTACGAAGCCAAGGGCGTTGTTGCCATTATCACGCCGTGGAATTCGCCGCTGACGCTGACCAGCTGGAAGCTGGCTCCGGCGCTGGCGGCGGGCTGCACGGCGGTGATCAAGCCGTCCGAATTCACCTCTGCTTCCATGCTCGAATTCGCCAAGCTGTTTGCCGAAGCCGGCTTCCCGAAGGGCGTGGTGAACGTCGTCACCGGCTTTGGCGGTGAAGTCGGTGCGCCGCTGGTTGAGCATCCGGACGTGCCGCACATCGGGTTTACCGGTGGCGAAATCGCCGGCCAGAAGATCTACGAAGCTGCTGCCCGCGGTCTGAAGACCGTGACACTGGAACTTGGCGGCAAATCGCCCAACATCGTTTTTGACGACGCCGATCTTGATCAGGCCGTCAAGGGCGCCGTGTCCGGTATCTTCGCCGCCACCGGTCAAAGCTGCCAGGCCGGCTCGCGCCTGTTGCTGCAGGAAAGCATTCACGACGAGTTCGTCCAGCGTCTGATCGATTTCGTCAGCACCGCCAAGATCGGCGATCCGTCCGACCCGACCACCCAGATCGGCCCGGTCGCCACCCGCCCGCAGTTCGAGAAGGTGCTCAGCTACATCGAGATCGCCAAGGCCGAAGGCGCTCGTTGCGTGTTCGGCGGCAAGACCCGTCCGGATCTCGGCGCCGGCCAGTTCGTCGAGCCGACCATCTTCGTCGACGTCGACAACAAGATGCGCATTGCCCAGGAGGAAGTCTTCGGTCCGGTGCTCTCCGTCATCAAGTTCAAGGACGAAGCCGACGCGCTGCGCATCGCCAACGACGTCAATTTCGGTCTTGCCGGTGCGGTGTGGACGAAGAGCCTGCATCGCGCCATGTTGATTACCGACAAGCTCAAGGCCGGCACGATCTGGGTTAATAACTACCGCGCCACGAGCTTTACCTCGCCTTTCGGTGGCTACAAGCGCTCCGGTATCGGTCGTGAATCGGGGATTGATGCGATCCGCGAATATCTCGAAACCAAGTGCGTCTGGATCTCCACCGATCTCGATGTACCGAACCCCTTCATTCGTCGCTGAACGCCCGGCGCTGTCCGGCAAATAGCAGGACTGGGCGGCCGTTTGGCCGCCTTTTTTTGCAGCAGACCGTAAACTTCGATGTCCATCTTCGACGAAGACAAGATCGATTGTCACTGCCACGTTTTCGATCCACGGCGTTTTCCCTACGGTAGCGACAATTTCTACGCCCCGGAGGGGCAGGAGTTGGGAACACCGGATCAGTTCGGGCAGGTGCTTGATGCCTACGGCGTTGGTCATGCGCTGTTGGTCGGGCCGAATTCCGGCTATGGCCTGGACAACTCGTGCCTGCTCGATACCCTGGCGCGGAGCCAGGGGCGTCTGAAGGGAGTGGCGGTTGTGGCGAACGATGCCTCCCTTGAGGAACTGAGCTTGCTCAAAGGGCAGGGAATCGTCGGAGTCGCTTTCAATCCGGCTTTGTCGGGCGTCCCCAAAGCAGGTGAAATCGTGCCCTTGCTGGAGAAGCTCGCCCGGCTCGACCTGTTTGCCCAGATCCAGGTGCGCAACCAGCAACTGCCGGAAATGCTGCCCAGCCTGCTGGCGAGCGGTGTCCGATTACTGGTGGATCACTGCGGTCGACCGGATATTTCGGCTGAAATTGAACAACCTGGATTCCAGGCGCTGGTGGCCCTGGGTAGAGCGGGGCGGGCGGTCGTCAAGCTGTCCGGCATGGGCAAGTTTTCGCAGCTTCCCTTTCCGCACCAGGATACCTGGACCTATCTGCGGGCACTCACCGATGCCTTCGGCTTCGATGCCTGCGTCTGGGGTTCCGACTGGCCATTTCTGCGGGCTGGCGAGCGCGTCGATTATGGCCCGCTGCTCAAATTGGTCGAGCAACTGTTTCCGCACAGGGAGGACCGGCGAAAATTGCTGTGGGAAACCCCGCGTCGGCTTTTTGGCTTTGACGGGGCTTCCTGAGTCCTTGGTTCAGGCGACCGAGCGTTTCGCAGTCATGCGTAGCGGCAGGCTGCGCCGCAAGACCTGATCGGTCACCCACTTGGCCGACCGGCGGGCGTGCTCAAGCACATCCTCCTGCGGCAGCTGGTGGTAATCGTCGTTGAAGACCAGAAAGCCAATGTCACCGCGATAGCCGATTCTTTCCAGCCGGCGCAGGATCGCGGCGAGTTCGCTGCTATGCACTCCTTCGCCGGGGAAAACCCGCATGTGGATCGAGGTGTCGCGCTTGTCGCGAGGCGTGCGTATCTCGGTGGCGCTGAAATCGGCAAGCTGAAGCAGGGCGATTTTCTGCGGATCGATTTCTTCCAGCGAGTCGAGTTCGGTCTGGTTGGCCATCAGGTGGAAAGAGTCGATAACCAGGCTGAAATTGGCGTGGTCAACCGCCATCACCATTTCCCAGGCATCTTCGTTACTGCGGGTAACGCTGCCCCAAGGCACTGCCTTGTAGCCGATGCGTACGCCTTGCGGTACGGCAAGGTTGGCCAGTTTGCGCAGATCCTGCGCCATTTTCGTGGCGCTGTCGGCCGGCAGATCGACGGTCGTCGAGCAGACAATCAGCAGTGGCGCATTGATCGCCCGGCACATCTTCAGCGTTGCCTTGGCGAGATCGACCTTGCAGTCGTGCTGCGAACCTTCAAGCCCTTCGTAATCGCGGATCACCTGCAGTCCGGTCACCTTCAGGCCGCTGGTTGTGACCAGTTCAACGGCGGCTGCAAAACCGCCCGGATAGTTGGCCAGATCTTTGGCCCAGAGCATGATCTGCGAAAAACCGGCCTTTTTCACCGCATCCAGTTTGCCGGCGAGATCGCCCGGCAAGGCAACGGTATCCATACTGAAGTTGCTGAGGTTCACAATGGTTTTCTCCGTCGGGCCTGTCAGGAAGCGGCGCCGATCCGGCTGGCAACGAGTTCGAAATGGACCTTGCCCGGGAACATTCGGGTCAAGGCACCTTTGTCGGTGACTTTGATCAGCCCGCCTTCCTCGAAAGTAACGCCACGGGCCTGCAATTGCTCGACCGCGGCATGGACGTCCGGTGTGCCGATGCCAAGACGGGCCAGGCTTTCGTCCCATTCGATGTCGTACGAGACATCTTCCGGTGGGCCAAATAATTGCAGGTAAAACTGGTTGCACGGGCTTTTCAGCAAGCTGCCGCGCGTCAGAATGCCAAAGCTTTCACCTTGAGGGAGTGGGGTGAAGCCGAGTAACTGATCGTAAAAATCGATCCATTCCTCCATCCGTCCCGCTCCGACATATTGGACGAGGCCGAAGAAATGCATGCCGGCAAGGGCCGGGGGCTGGCTCGATACCTGTGTGTCAAAAACAAAATCGACATCGAATATCGAGAAGTCGCGATGGCGGTCGACCAGATAGATGACAGAGTCGCCAACCCCATGTACGCCAGGAATATTCAGTTCCATGGCACCGGCCCGGGTCGGAATCGGCCAGGCGCCAAGGTCAACCATGTGGCGGTAGGCACTACTCGCATCGGCCACACGGAAAGCGATGCCACTCAGGGTCACGCTGTCACCTTGCAGGTCCGTGCCGTTGAGCATCTCATGGTCGGCATTGACGACAATCGTCATCGTTCCCTGGCGATAGAGAAAGACCCGCCGCGAGCGGTGGCGAGCGATGTAGGCAAAGCCCATGAGTTCAAGAGTTTTGCCCAAGCCTTCAGGTTGTGCGGTCGCATATTCGACAAATTCAACACCTTCCAGGCCTAGCGGATTTTCGCTTCTGGAAAGCACGTCTGAATTGTTTTCGGTCATAAGCTTTGGTCTTAGAGGGGCGTGAGTGGATCGAATCCGGTCAGTATCCTGCGGCAAACATTCGGCAAGACATTTCGAGATGAAGCATGTCTTTTCGGTGAATATTCCAGAGAATCCATTCTACGGCAAGGGTTCCAGCGATTGCTCAACGGCCGATCGGTATACACCGAATGGGCACGGCGTCCTATCACGCCTGATCGTCAAGCAGGCGAATGGCCAGCCGTTTTTGTTGCAAATTTACAACAAAAAACGAAATCGTGTTCCGAAAACATGTTGCACTAAACAGAATTGCGTTCTAAAGTGTAACTGTACTTGCTGTGAGTGGACCTTCCTGTCTGGGAGGGATTTCAAGGATGGTTTTGGCGCAATTCCACGGGGGAGTTGCCCCGTCAAATGCAGTCGGAGAGGACTATGAGAGGGTTGAATACTCCTGCCAGTCTCTACGTACCGACCGTCAGGACGACCATTCTTAATCGATGAGGAGACGAAATGATGCATTTCAAGAAATTGCCGGTCGTACTGGCTTCTGCCGGATTGATGTCGCTGGCTGTTCCCCAATCTGCCGTTGCCGGCGAAATTGAGGACCTCAAGGCGCTGGTTCAGCAGCTTGCTGCCGAAGTCAAACAGATGAAAGCTCAGCAGACTCAGCAAGCAGCGCCACAAGCGCCAGCTGCCGGAGCGGCAGCGGTTACGGCTGTTGCCCCGAAGGGCGCGCCGGCTGCCACGAGCGCCAGCGTTGGCTCGGCACAAGGTCCGTTGAGCATTACAGTGGGCGGGGCAAATCTCACCCTGTACGGTAATGCCGATATCTACATGAACTACATGAGCAGCAGCTCAGGTGCTCAGATCAGCGCCTTGCAGGATGGTGGTCTTCTGCGCAGCCGTTTGGGTCTCCGTGGTGATCGCCAGGTAGCCGATGGTTACACCATGAAGGTCCAGTTGGAGCAAGGCGTGAACCTGACGAACGGTTCTGCAGCGGATCAGCCTAGCGTAAGCGCAACGACCACGTTTAATGGCTCTACCTACACGACCACCACCACTACTGGCAGCGGCCGTCTCTTCGATCGTCAGGCTTGGATTGGTCTTGCCACGCCGTATGGTGAGTTCCGTGCCGGTCGTCAGAATACGGCGATCTTCTACCGCGGTGACTACATCGACTACAGCTCACGCACAATTGGTTCGATGGTCAATAACTTTGGCGTTCCATCCCGTTATGATGGCGACTTATCCTATATCTCGCCGCGGCTGTATGGCTTCCAGGCTGAAGCTCACTACGCTATCGGTGGCGCCAATTCGAATAGCGGCGGTGTTACGAGCTCCACCGATACATCGCTTGCCAACATGGCGGTCTATCAATTCGCCCTTGACTATCTGAATGGTCCGTTCCGCGTTGGCTATGCCGGTCTTGGTGCAAGGCCTGGTGGTAGCGGTACTATTACTTATGATCGTGACGTCGTATATCACAATGTCTATGCCAATTATGACTACGGTCGCGGCAAGATTTATTTGACGGGCATTCGCTCGAACAACGGTGGTTCTAGCGGCTCAAGTACCCCGCTAAGCAACGTCGGTGGGACGCTGGTCAGCAACAACCCCGGTCTGCTTACCGGCACCAGCTCAAGTGTTAACACCTTCTACAACATCTACCAGGTTTCGGCAGACTATCAGGTCACTCGGACCCTGCGTGTTGGTGCGCTATACGGTGTGATTAACGACACTTCGAACGCCGATAAGGGCGCTACCGGCTGGTCCATTGGCGGCTTCTATGATGTTTACCAGAACACCATGCTGTACGCTCTCGTTGAATCCTTGGACAATGAGTCCGCTGCCAGTTGGCGCCCGTCCGGTTCTGCAGGTCTGACCAAGAACTTCTCTGCAGCAGACTCGACTGGTCAGCGCATCAACGGTGCTCAGGTTGGCTTGATCTTCAAATTCTAAGAATCGACCGGCCAATTCGTAATCGCGTCGTGGTCTGAGCCTTTGGGCTTTCTCGAAGATCGGGCCATCAGGCCCGGTGATCGGCGAAGTCGCTAGTGCTATATGAATGAGCCCTGCTTTGGCAGGGCTCATTTTTTTT
>ERZ795044.690-NODE-690-length-31653-cov-13.883948_pt1 | contig 31653 bp, 29 predicted proteins | sample MGYA00375128_ERZ795044 | MGnify/ENA primary metagenome ERZ795044 (study PRJEB30173, sample SAMN05720213) | anaerobic digester metagenome | isolation source: active sludge of municipal wastewater-treating anaerobic digesters | place: USA | collected 2014-12-22 ...
TGGACTGCAACGTGGTGGTCCGCTACATCCTGAACCGACCTGGGTTGCTGGGTGAAAGGCCGAACTACAGCCCGGACGACCTTTACTGGCTCCATAACGCAGAGGTAGCCGAAGCCGTTCCCCATCATGAGGGCGTACTGCACATGCCGGCAGTGGACACCTCGATTTTCAACAACGTGGACAATCCCCACGACAACAACCGGCAAGGCGCGTGCATCTACTTTGGCCGCTACGTCGAAGGAGCCAAAGCTTTTCCCGAACTGACGGACCGGTGCACCGTAATCACCAAGGATTTTCCAACCAGTCATGAGGAACTCGCTGCACTGTTTCGACGCAGCACCCACGTCTACTGCTTCGAGAACACGTCCATCTCGATGGAGGCTCGTCTTTGCGGATGCCCAGTCGTCCAACTGCCCAGTCCCTATGCCGATCCGGACAAACCCTTCGCCGACAGCCTCGGACTCTCGGACGCACTGGTCACCTCCGACGATGCGGAAACACTCGCCGAAGCCCGTCGCCTATTGCCCTCGCTCACCCAGAAGTACAGACGTCTCGAGGCAGCGTACTGGGAAGAACTGGAACGCCTGCTAGACAAGACCCAAGCCGTCGCCGAAAGCCGCCCCAAGACCCACAAGAGCCCGACCAAGGACAATACCCTCCAGCTACATTATTCGAATTGGCGCGCCCGCACGGCATTCGCCGAAATCGATGCGGAGATACTCGCCGAACGCATGATGCTCAAATGGACGAAACGTCCAGGCATTCACCTGCTCATGACCCTCCATGGCGGCGAGGAGGCTCTGCTCGCCGACACACTCGACAGTCTGGCCACGCAGCTATACCCGGACTGGCTGCTTACGGTCGTGACCGACCTGCCCCAACCCGAAGGCCTGGATGAGTCAGCGAACCTGCAGTGGCTTTCTCTGCAGGACGCCGTTCATATCAACTACGTGATCGACGAAGTTGCAGCGGCCTCGCCCGGCTCATGGCTTGCCCGGATCGATCCGGGCCTGAGCCTGGAGCCCCAGGCTCTGCAAGTATTCGCCGATTACATCAATTCTCGGCCGATGTGGCATCTGATTTATTGTGACGAGGACACACGAGAGGCGGATGGGAGCTTGAGCCAACCGCTGTTCAAGCCGGACTTCGATCTCGACCTTTTCAGGGCACAAAATTATATCGGCGCATTCGCCCTGATCAACAAGGAGGCATTCCTGGTTGCCGGGCGCTATGGGGAACACCGTGGCGCCGAGATATACGACCTGAGTCTTCGCATATCAGACCACGTTGGACCACGGGCTATCGGTCATATAAGCCAGATGCTCGTTCATCTCCCCCGCGAGTCGACTCGGGCAATCGCCCCCGAGGCAGAGAAGGCGGCAGTAATCGATCACCTGGAACGCCAAGGAGTACCGGCGAAGGTGAGCGACGGGATCGTTTACGGCACCCGCCGCATCGACTATCTCTGGCCCGAAAATCCGTTGGTCAGCATCGTCATCCAGACCAGGGATCGCGAAGAATATTTGCGCCCCCTGCTCGAAAGCATGCATGAGCTCACGCAATACACCAACTACGAGCTCGTGATCGTCGACAACGAAACCAGCGACCCCGATGCGCTTGAATGGTTGAAGGCTCTGCCGAGCGATCCGCGCTGGCATGGCCGCATGACGGTAATTGAAAGAAGGGGCAAGTTCAACTGGTCCGCGGGAGCAAACATCGGCGCGGGAGCAGCCAGTGGAAAATATCTGCTGTTCCTGGACAACGATATTCACGTTGTTCAGAAGGAGTGGCTGGGCAGGATGCTAGGCATCGCGCAGCGCCCGGAGGTCGGTATTGTCGGACCACGCCTTGCTTTCGCCGAGACCGCGAAGATTCAGGATGGCGGCTGGATCCTCGGGCTGAATGGCCTCGCGGCGACCCCTTGGAACTGCGAAATGGAATTGACTGAGCCCGGGTACATGGGTCGTGCAGTCTGTGATCAGCACGTGGGGGCGGTGAGCGGCTCCGCATTGCTCGTTCGTGCATCCCTTTTCGACGACTTATGCGGCTTCAACGAAACCGATTTTCCGCAATTCAACGGAGCGCTTGACCTCTGCCTTCGCGTTTCGGAAAGAGGCCTCCAGATCGTTTGGACGCCCTACTCGATGCTTGTACACTACGGGGGCGTATCGACCCACGAGCGTCGGAAAGACATAGCCAGTGCGCTCGAAGACGTCATTGCCGGCAAGGTCGAGCGTGAAGGCATTCTGCAAAGATGGCTCCCCGTGCTCGCCAGCGACCCCGGGTACAATAAGAATCTCAGCCTCGTCGAGACATTCAAGCCGGATCACATCGCGCCGATCGTGTGGGACACCAATTTCCACGATCGCTCGCGGATCCTGGGCATCCCATTGAGCGGCGGGGCTGGCGAGTACCGTCTTCGCGCGCCCTTGCGCATCATCGCGCGTGCCGGGTTGGCGCAGACCGCGATCTGCGAGCCTCCCGCTCATCTGAGCGTCCGAGTCCTCTCACCTATCGAGATCGCCCGGACCGCACCTGATTCGATCATTTTCCATCAACCGGTCGACGACCATCAGACGAACACACTACAGAGTCTGGCCAATCTCCTCCCTCGGGTACGTCGGATCATCACAATCGATGACTTGTTCACCGCGGTCCCCAAGAAGAACTCGTTCTACAAGTTTCAATACAAGGATGCCCGCCCCCGCCTGCGGAGAACGCTGGGCTTGGCCGACAAACTGGTCGTCAGCACCCAGCCGCTTGCAGACTTCTGCTCGAGCATGATCGAAGACATCCGCATCATGCCCAACTGCCTCGAGAGAGCGATCTGGGACGGAGCCCGGCCGCCAGCGCTCCCACGACGCAAACCCCGGGTGGGATGGGCGGGTGCCCAGCAGCACCTTGGTGATCTCGAGATCATCTATCCGGTCGTCGAGGCCCTTTCGGAAGAAGTGGATTGGATCTTCATGGGGATGTGCCCCGACCCTCTCCGTCCTTTCGTGCGAGAGTTTCATGACTTCGTTCGAGACTTCGAAGCCTATCCCGCGGCACTCGCCAAGCTCGACCTGGATCTCGCGATCGCGCCACTCGAGCTGAATGCCTTCAACGAGGCGAAGAGCAACCTGCGACTGCTCGAGTATGGCTTCATGGGTTGGCCGGTGATCTGCACCGACATCTTCCCTTATCAGGATGCGCCGGTGACCCGCCTGCCGAACGAGCCCCAGAGGTGGATTTCCGCGATCCGCGAGCACTTGGCCGAACCCGAAGCCATGCGAGCTGCCGGCAAGGCACTACAGGAATGGGTCCTCGCCAACTTCATCCTTGAGGATCACGCGACCGACTGGCTCGAGGCCTACGGTCCCTGAGCCTTTGCGCGCCCCGGACGGCGCGCAGGATCGGCCCACGACCGACCCCGCGCGCCGAAGACATCGGCGGATCCAGCGCACGACAGTCGGAAGATCGAAAAAGCACTCAAGAAGCAGAGCACCGTTGCCGTAACAGCATTCAAGAGCACGACAAACGCTCCGCACCCGACGAGGCAACCGACGCAACCTGCGGGTGAATGACCAACCTGATATCCCAGGAGAAAAATCATGACCCAGACGATCAACACCAACGTCGCCTCGCTCAACGCGCAGCGTAACCTCACCTCCTCCCAGAGCTCGCTGGGCACGACCCTGCAGCGCCTCTCCTCCGGCCTCCGGGTGAATAGCGCCAAGGACGACGCTGCCGGTCTCGCGATCGCCGAACGCATGAACTCCCAGGTGCGCGGCATGAACGTCGCAATCCGCAACTCCAGCGACGCCATCTCGCTCTCTCAGACGGCCGAAGGTGCGCTGGGCAAGATCGGTGATTCCCTGCAACGCATGCGCGACCTCGCTGTCCAGTCGGCAAACGGGACCAACACTTCCGGCGACCGTGACAACCTGCAACTCGAATTCCGGCAGCTTCAGGATGAGATCCTTCGTGTGACCAAAGACACGAAGTTCAACAACCAGGCGGTCCTTGCCGGCACGAACTTCACCTTCCAGGTCGGGGCAAACACGGGTGAAACCATTGGCGTCTCCGCGACTGCGGTCTCGGCGACGAACATCCAGAGCGCAGCGATGACCGGCGCCAGTGCGATCGCGGTCAGTGGCACAAACGCTGACGCAGCAGTCTCGGCCATCGCAGCGATCGACCTCGCAATTTCCGAGGTGGTCAAACAACGCGCAACCTTTGGTGCAGCGCAGACTCGCTTCGAGTCCGTGATCTCGAACCTCCAGGTCGCCTCCGAGAACCAGGCTGCCGCCCGCGGCCGCATCATGGACGCCGACTTCGCCGCCGAAACCGCGAACCTGTCGCGCACCCAGATCCTTCAGCAGGCCGGTACCGCGATGCTGGCGCAGGCGAACTCGCTGCCGCAGAACGTGCTGTCCCTGCTCCGCTGATTCTCGGCAAGCGTCATGAACCGATCGGCGCGGAGCGTAGAATACGCTTCGCGCCGTTGGCCCATCAGGAGGTCGAATCATGTCAATCCAACCCATCAACAACGCGTCGATGTCGATGCAGGCGATGACCGCCGCGCCGGTTCGCGATGCCCAAGCGGCACGCAACCAGGCCGATGCGCCCGCCGGCGGCTCCCGTGCCGCGGAAGCACGCGGAGAGATCATCCAGCAGAACATCAGTCCACAGGACCAGAATCCGCGCACTCCCGACATCGGCGAGGTGCAAAAGGCCCTCGAGGAGGTCGAGAAGGCGGTCGCGCCCATGGCGCAGAGCCTGCAGTTCTCGCTCGACAAGGATTCCGGCAGGACCGTGGTCAAGGTCATGGACACCGACACCAACGAGGTCATCCGCCAGATTCCGTCCGAAGAAGTGCTCGCCATCTCGAAGGCGGTCGATAAGCTGAAGGGTCTGCTCCTCAAGCAGCAGGCCTGAGCGGCAGGAGGGTAGCAACATGGCAATCAGCGCAGCAGGGGTCGGCTCGGGGCTGGACGTCGGCAGCATCCTCAACCAGTTGATGGCGGTCGAACGCCAGCCGCTGAGTCGCCTGCAGGAGCAGCAGAAGAGCTATCAATCCAAGCTCTCGGCCTTCGGGCAACTGCAGAGCGCCATGTCCAAGCTGCAGGACGCCGCAACGGCGCTGACCAAGTCGAGCACCTTCTCGGCCACGACGGCGAGCGCGGGCGACACCAAGGCGTTCACGGTCAGCTCGACCGCCTCGGCGCAGACGGGCAGCTACAACATCGAAGTCAGCCAGCTCGCCCGCGCGCAGCGCACTGCCACGAGCGCCACAACCGCACCCGATCTCAGTGGTGGTGGCTCGATCGACATTACCCTCGGCACAGGCACGCCGAAGACGATCAACCTCGCGGCCGGGGGTACGCTGCAGGACCTGCGCGATGCGATCAATGCCGCCGATGCCGGGGTCAGTGCTCAAATCGTCAATAACGGCACGGTCAATCAGCTCGTCATCAGCAGCAAGGAAACCGGGGCAGCCAGCGCCTTCAAGCTCGAGGGCTTCGGCGGATTGAGCGAATTCAGCTTCGACCCCGCGGCACCTGCTGGCGACATGGTCTCGGTCCAGCAGGCCAAGGACGCGAAGCTCAGCATCGACGGTCTTGCGATCACTCGTTCCAGCAACACGGTGAGCGATGCGATCGAGGGCGTGACGCTAACACTCGCCAAGCCGACCGAAAGCGAAACCACCATGACCGTGGCCCGCAACGACGAGACGGCCAAGAAGGCGATCGACGATTTCGCCAAGGCGTACAACGAGCTCAATTCGCTGATCCGCAGTCAGACCAGCTACAACGCCGAGACCAAGAAGGCCGGCACCTTGAACGGCGACACCGGCGTACGGTCGATCCAGAGCCAGCTTCGCGGCGTCTTCTCGAATCCGATCTCGGGCCTGAGTGGCGCGACCATGCTGTCCGATGCCGGGATCAGCATCAGGACGGACGGGAGCATGTCGGTCGACAGCACCAAGCTTGCTTCAGCCCTTGCCGACCCCTCGAAGAAGATCGCTGAGCTCTTTGCCGGCAACGGCACCGTGGATGGCTTTGCCAAGACCTTGGAAACCCGCATCAAGGACATGCTTGCGACGGATGGCCTGCTGACGTCACGAACCGACGGCATCAATCGCACGATCAAGTCCTTCGATTCCCGCATTGAAGCATTCGAGTTGCGGCTCGAAAAGGTGCAGGCGCGCTACAGCGCGCAGTTCACCGCACTCGATGCCGCCATGTCGAGCATGAGCACAACCAGCGCTTACCTGACCCAGCAACTCGCCAACCTCTAAGCCGCACACTTCGGACGAGCGTTTCCAGGAGAGAAGAAAAAATGTTTGGAGGTTTCGGTAACCGCGCCGCCGCCTACGCAAAGGTCAGCGTCGAAACCGGCGTCAATACCGCCGACCCGCACAAGCTGATCCTGATGCTGTTCGACGGCGCCCTGCTGCAGGTGCGCACCGCCGGCATCGCGATCGGCAACCAGGACATTCCCGGCAAGGGCACGGCGATCTCCAAGGCGATCGAGATCATCATCAACGGCCTCAAGGTCAGCCTCGACATGAATGCCGGCGGCGAGCTCGCGCAGCGCCTCGCCGCGCTCTACGACTACATGAGCGAGCGCCTGCTCTACGCCAACCTGCACAACAGCCAGCCCGCGCTCGACGAAGTGGCGGGTTTGCTGGCGACGCTGCGCGAGGCCTGGGCGGAGATCCGCAGCCAGGTGCAGCCGAGCGCGGCGTGAGGCTGCGGCCGGGCGCATTTCTTGCATCGGCATTTGTTGCTTCTTGCTTTTCGTAGGAGCGACGCAAGTCGCGAAGCAACCGCAATCCCGATCGCCGCTGCCCGTGCGATAGACGAGCCGGGCGAAGGATCGCCGCCGGTGGTGGTGGTGGGCGAGGAGTGCATTTCGTGACGGGGGTGATCGCGACTTGTGTCGCTCCTACAGGTGCGTGCTGCGCTGTTGTCGATAATCGAACCGCTTCCCGATGAGTCCTCTTCCGCCATGCTGACCCTGCCCACCCTCGCCGCCCTGCTCGAGCGCTACGAAGCGATGGCCGAGGCGGCGCGTGCGAACGACTGGGAGCGCCTTTCGGCGCTCGAACGCGAGGCCGCGGCGCTGCGCGAGGCGGCGCGAGGGAATACGTCGGGCGCAATGGACGACGCAGCCGCGCTGGCCAAGCTGCCGCCGGCTGACGCCGCCGAGCTGCGCGAGGGCATCGCGCGCCTGCTGGCGCTCGACGCCGAGATCCGCAGCCACACCGATCCCTTCCTCTCCAGCGTGCGCAAGCTGCTCTCCGCCGGGCGCCACGAGCGCGCGCTGCGCGACGCCTACGGCGCGTCCTCGCGCTGAGGCCGACGCGCCCTGACCGGCCGGGCCCGATGGAGCGCATGCGATGATCCCCTCCGACCTCGCCGCCCGCCTGCGCACGCTCACCGAAGCGAGCTTCTTCGAGACCGAGCCGCCGGTCCCCGGCCTGCAGCGCGCACGCGAGATCCAGGCGCGCCTGCCCGAGCTCGTGCCCGGCCAGCGCTTCCTGGCCACCCTGCAGCGCACCCTGCCCGACGGCAGCTTCCGCGCCGTGGTGGCCGGGCAGCAGATGACGCTGGCGCTCGACGGCTCGGCCAAGGCCGGCGACACGCTCGAGCTCGAGGTCACCCAGCTCACCCCGCGCACGGTGTTCGCGCGCGTGGTGGGCGGCGAGGCGGCCACGACCGCCGGCGCCTCGGCGCAACCGGCGCTGAGCCAGACCGGGCGCCTGATCAGCTTTCTGCTCACCGGCCAGCCGGTGCCCTCGCCGGCAAGCCTTGCCGGCAACCGCCCGCTGCTCGACGCTCCTCCCACCGCCGGCAGCCAGCTCGTGCCGGTGCTGCGCCAGGCGCTCGGGCAGAGCGGGCTGTTCTACGAATCGCACCAGGTGCAGTGGGTGCTCGGCAAGCTCGAAACCGCCGCGCTGCTGCGCGAGCCGCAGGGGCAGGCGGGCGGGGCGAACACGGCGGGAGGCGGAGCGGGTGCGAGCGCGGGAGGCGCGGCGGCGGCTGCAGCAGGCGGGGCTGCTGCGAGCGGACCCGGCGCGACAGCTGCCGCCGCTGCGGGCCCGGCCACCGCGACCGCAGGCCAGGCCGCCGGCACCACGGCCGAAACGGCCTCGCGCACGACGGAAGCCGCCTCAAGCCGCAGCGCCGCCGACACCGAGGCCAACCGCAGCGCCTCCACCACCGCACGTGCCGCCCTCGACGAGACCGCAGCCCCCCGCCCCGGCGCCATTCCCGAGCGCCTGATGCCGGTGGTGCACCAGCAGCTCGACGCGCTCGCCACCCAGCAATATGTCTGGCAGGGCCAGGCCTGGCCGGGGCAGAACTTCGAGTGGTGGATCGAGGATCCGCAGCATGAGGGCGAGCACGCCGGCGACGAGCCCGAGAACACCTGGAACACGACGCTGCGCCTCACCCTGCCACGGCTCGGCGGCGTCGAAGCCCGGCTCCACCTCACCCCCGCCGGTGTCGCCCTGCGCCTGGTCGCCGACGACCGCGCCACCCTGCAGACCCTGGACGGCGGCGCCGCCGCGCTCGCCTCGGCCCTCGAAGCCGCCAACCTCAAGCTCACCGGGCTGGTGATCGAGCCGCGCGCAGTGGCGCCGAATAGGGAGGTGGCGAGCGATGCCTGACAAGTACATCCTGCGACGCAACCAGACCGCCGCCTGTACCAGCGGGCACCGAGCCGCCGCCCATGCCTGACACCCGCCCACCGCTGCGCAACGAGGCCGTCGCCCTCGCCTACACCGCCGGCGAGGCCGCGCCGCGCGTGGTCGCAAAGGGCAAGGGCGTGGTGGCGCGCGAGATCCTCGAGCGCGCGCGCGAGGCCGGGGTGTTCGTGCATGAGTCGCCGGAGCTGGTCGCGCTGCTGATGCAGGTCGACCTCGACGCCCGCATCCCGCCCCAGCTCTACGTCGCGGTCGCCGAGCTGCTCGCCTGGCTCTACCGCCTCGAACAAGGCGCCGAAGCCGGTGCCGCGCCGGTCGCCCGCGATCTGCCGGAGTCGCTGCGCCCGCGCCCGTCTTCTGCCGAACCATGAGACTGCCGCGCCGATCGCGACTTGCGTCGCTCCTACATCCCACCCCAGGCACCGCGGGCCTGCCGTAGGAGCGACGCCAGTCGCGATTCTGCCGGCAAGGACAGGCGCCGTTCGACTTCCACGCCCCGATGATCGCGACTTGCATCGCACCTGCGGGGCCTCCCGGACGCCGCGGCCTCGCGGGGCGCGCTACCACGCCCCCGGGGCGTGTCTCGTGATATAAGAAAACGAGTTTGTGCAGCAGCCGTGCGCTGCCTCAAGCGACGAGCCCCAAGGCATGACGATCGACCAAGAAGACACCCGCATCGAACTCATCCACGCCGACGACGAGGCGAAGTACGTGCTGCGCGACGCGCGCGAGATCCTCGCCATCGTGCGCAACCTGCTCGGTGCGCGGGCGCTCGTGAGCGCACGGCTGGCGCCGGGCAACGAATCCGTGCTGTCCACCCTGGTCGCGGTCGCGGAAGACGGCACCAGCCTGCTGCTCGACGGCAGCGCCGACCCGCTGCAGAACCAGCGCATGGAGCGCGCCGACGCGCTCGACTGCGTGACCCAGCTCGACAAGGTGCGTATCCAGTTCCTGCTGCGCGGCCAGCGCCTCGTCGAGGACGGCGGCAGCCCGGGCTTCCGCGCGCCGCTGCCGGAAGCCCTGCTGCGCCTGCAGCGACGCGAGTTCTACCGCCTGCAGACGCCGATCTCGGAGGGGGTGAGCTGCACGCTGGCCCTCCCCCGTGTCGACGGCAGCCGGCGCGAGGCCGAGCTGCGCATCCTCGACATCAGCGGCGGCGGCGTGGCGATCGCGGTGCCGCCGGTGGGCGTGCACTTCGAGCCCGGAACCGAGTTCCCCGACAGCCTGCTGCGCCTGCCCGACACCGCACCGATTTCCGCGCGCCTGGTGGTGCGCAACCTCTTCCGCATCACCCGGCGCGGCGGCGCCGAGGTGCTGCGTGCCGGCTGCGAGTTCGCCGACCTGCCGCGCGGCGCCGAGGACGCGATCCAGCGCTACATCCTGCGCGCCGAGCGCACCCGCAACGCGCGCGAGCGCGGCCGCTTGTGAACCCGCGGCACCCCACCCGCCTCCCGACCCTGCCCAAGACACGATAGCCCCGCATGGCCGAACTCAGCACCCCAAGCCCCGCCAGCCCGGCACCGCTCGACGGCGGACGCGGCGACGAGCTCGAGAAATTCACCCTGCGCGGCGCGCGCCAGATCCTGCAGCTGCTGCAGGATCTCATCACCCACCGCGGCTTGATCACCGCCCACACCGGCGGCGGCCACTCCTTCATGACCGCGGTGCTGAAGGTGGACGAAGAGCGCGGGCGCGTGGTGCTCGACCCCAGCCCCGACCCCCAGGCCAACCGCCGTGCGCTCGCCGCGCCGCGCCTGACCTGCGTGACCCAGCTCGACGGCATCCGCATCCAGTTCCCGCTCGTCGGCCTCGGCGAAGGCCAGGACAAGGGCCGCCCCGCCCTCTTCGCACCCCTGCCCGCCGAGATGCTGCGCCTGCAGCGGCGCGAGTTCTACCGCCTGCAGGTACCGCTCGCGCACGAGCTGAGCTGCCTGTTGAAAGCGGAGGACCTCGCCCGCAAGCCGGTGGAGGTGAGCGCACGCGTGATCGACATCGGTGCCGGAGGGGTGGCGGTGGTGGTGCCCGCGGGGGCGGCGGAATTCGTCATCGGCGGCACACTGCCGGCCTGCCGCCTCGCGCTGCCGGACGGCGAGCCGATCGAACTCGACCTCGAGGTGAGAAACCTCAACCGCCAGACGCAGCGCAACGGCACCGAACAACTGCGGGTGGGCCTGCGCTTCGCCGCCCTGCCGCGCGCTGCGGACACCCGCATCCAGCGCTACATCTTCAAGACGGAACGCGCGCTCAACGCCAAGGCACGCGGAGGCCTGTAGGCTTGATGCCAAGCCTTTCCGCAGCGCCCCGGTCGCGACTTGCGTCACCTGCATCCCACCCGAGACGCCGGGGGTCTTCGTAGGAGCGACGCAAGTCGCGATTCCGGCGCTCGAAATGCGCGACAACGCCCCGGTCGCGACTTGCGTCGCTCCTACGGGAGAACCGCGGCGAAGCCGGTCAGACCGGCATGTTCATGATGTCCTGATACGCCGTGACCAAGCGGTTGCGGACCTGGACCATCTGCTGGAAGGACATGCTGGCCTTTTGCAGGTTGACCATGACGTCCTGCAGATTGACGTTGGGGTCGCCGGCGGAGAAGTTTTGCGCCATCGCGCGCGCCTCGCCCTGGGCGGCGCTGACGTCTTTCAAGGCGGTGTTGAGCACGTCGGCGAAGTTGACGCCTCCCGCGGGCGCGTCCGCGGCGGGTGCGGCCTTGCCTTGCGCGGCCTGCGACACCGAGCGCAGTTCGCTCAGCATCTGGTCGATTCCACGGGTGTCCATAGCGTAATCCCCCGGCTTCAGGGTGGTCGGTGACGTCAGTGTAGCAGAGCAAATCGCGTGCCAGAGCCGCCGGGGACGCGCGGTCGTTGCGGTTTTCGTAGGAGCGACGCAAGTCGCGACGACGGCGTCGGCACTGATTCCATGCGCCCGATCGCGACTTGCGTCGCTCCCACAGGCGCCTTCGGAAGAGGGTTGACTTGCCGTAGGAGCGACGCAAGTCGCGAGCGGGCGATCGTGCAATCCGGTGGCCGATGGGCGGCCGGAAAGGGCTGCGGGGCCGGGATCGCGACTCGCGTCGCTCCCACAGGGCGCCCGGTCTCACACGTCGTGGCCCTCCTCGCGGTATTGCTGCAGCTTGTAGCGCAGGGTGCGCTCGGAGATGCCGAGCTTTTCCACGGTCTTCTTGCGCGAGCCGCCGAACTCGCGCAGCGTGGCGAGGATGTGCTCGCGCTCGAGGTCTTTCATGTTGGTCGGGCGCTCGGGAGCCGGACCGGCCGTGCCGGCCCCGGCGGCCTGCCCGCTACCCGACTGCACGGCCGCGACCCCCCCCTGCATCCCGGGAGAAGCGGCAAGCCCTGCCGCCCCGCCGGCAGAATTTGCCGGCTCCGGCTTCCATTGTGGCAAGCACAGGCGGATCGTCTCGGCGCTCACCTCGTCGCCCTGGGTCAGGATCAGCACGCGGTGCATGATGTTTTCCAGCTCGCGCACGTTACCCGGCCAGGTGTACAGCGGCAGCAGCGCCTCGGCGGCGGGCGAGAAGCGCACCTGGCGCTGCTGGCGGGCGGCGTGGCGGGCGAGGAAGTGGCGCGCCAGCGGCACGATGTCGCCCGGGCGCTCGCGCAGCGCGGGGATGGCGATCGGGAACACGTTGAGGCGGTAATACAGATCCTCGCGGAAGTGCCCGGCGGCGACCTCGCCGAGCATGTCGCGGTTGCTGGTGGCGAGCACGCGGATGTCGAGGGCCACCGGCTTCTTGCCGCCGACGCGCTCGACCTCGCGCTCCTGCAGCACGCGCAGCAGCTTGGCCTGCAGGCCGAGCGGCATCTCGGAGATCTCGTCGAGCAGGATGGTGCCGCCCTGGGCCTGCTCGAACTTGCCCGGCTGCGCCGCCTGCGCACCGGTGAAGGCGCCCTTCTCGTAGCCGAAGAGCGTGGCCTCGAGCAGGTTCTCGGGGATGGCCGCACAGTTGATCGCGATGAAGGGGCCCTTGGCGCGCGGCGAATGCTGGTGGATGTAACGCGCGAAGACCTCCTTGCCGGTGCCGGACTCGCCCGAGAGCATCACCGTCGCATCCGACTCGGCCACGCGCGCGGCGAGCGCGAGCAGGCCGCGGGTGTGGGGGTCCTCGGCGATGGTGTCCTCGCCCGCGGGCTGCACCGCGGCGTAGCGGCGCACGCTCTCGAGCAGCACCTCGGGCTCGAAGGGCTTCATCAGGAAGTCGCAGGCGCCGCCGCGCATCGCCGCCACCGCCTTGTCGACGTCGCCATAGGCGGTCATCAGCAGCACCGGCGTCTGCGGCCGGCGCGCGCGCACCTCGTGCAGCACCTGCAGGCCGTCCATGGGCTGCATGCGCAGGTCGGTGACGACCAGGTTGAAGTGCTCGCGCTCGATCGCCGCGAGCGCCGCCGCGCCGCCATCGACGCCGACGACGCGGTGGTGCGCCATCTCCAGCGTGAAACAGACCGCGTCGCGCAGCGCGGCGTCGTCCTCGACGACGAGGATGTTGAGGGTCTCGATCATGGGTTCTCTTGTGCGCCAATGGGCGCCGCCGCCAGCGGCACGACGAGGGTGAATTCCGCGCCCTGCCCGGGCGCGGAGCGCAGGGTGATGTCGCCGCCATGGGCGCGCGCGACGCCGCGGGCGATCGCCAGGCCCAGCCCGGTGCCTTCGGCGCGGGTGGTGAAGAAGGGCTCGAAGAGGCGCTCCTGCAGCTCGGGGGCGATGCCGCGGCCGCTGTCGCGCACCGTGAAGCGCACCGCGGGCGCGCCCACGCCGGCGTCGGCGGCGCCGACCAGCACGGCCTCGCAGCGCAGCGTGCCGCCCGCCTCGCAGGCCTGGATGCCGTTCTCCAGCAGGTTGGTGAGCGCGCCGCCGAGCGCCTTGCGGTCGCCGACCAGTTCGGCCGCGCCGCAGGCGCAGTCGGCCGCGAACGCCACCTGGCGCGCGCGCGCCACCGGTTCCAGCGTGTGCGCGAGCTCGGCGAGCAGCTCGCACACCGCGAAGCGCTGACGTCCGGCGCTGTCGCCGCGCGCGAACAGCAGCATGTCGCGGATGAGGCGCTCGAGGTAGCGCAGGCGTTCGAGCGCGCGGTCGGCCACCATGGCGCGCTGCGCCGGGTCGAGCTCGGGCTGGCGCAGGTTGCCGGTGTATAGCAGCGCGGCGGCGAGCGGCGTGCGCAACTGGTGGGCGAGCCCGGCGACCATCTCGCCCATCGCCGCAAGGCGCTCGTTGCGCTCGGCGGTCAGGCGCATGCGATGGGTGTCGGTGACGTCGTGAACGAGCAGGATGCGCTCGGCACCGGAGTCGAGCTCGGACTCGGACAGGGCCAAGCGGCGCGGGTCGCCATCGACCGCGGCGGGGTCGCGGCGCAGCACGAATTCGCCCGGGGTGCCGCTATCTTCGAGGCGGGCGGCGAGCTCCGCCCACGCCACCCCGGCAAGCCCGCCTCCGAACAAGCTCTCGGCAGCGCGGTTGGCCTGCACCACGGTGCCGGCACGATCGACCACCAGCACCCCGGCGGGCAGCGCCCCCATCAGCACCGACAGGCGTTCGCTGAGCTGGCCGACCTGGGCCTGCAGCGCGGCGTAGGCGGTGGAGAGCTCCTCGGAGGCGCGGCTGAAGAGCGCGAAGGCCTCGGCGAGCTGGGCGGCGTCGAGCACCGGCGCCGCGGCGGGCATGCTCCCTGCTTGATCGGAGGCGACGACTGCGGCCCGCATGGGAAGGTCCGAATCCGTTTTCACGGGATGCACTCTAAATGCACAGGCCGCCATGGTAGCCGGCAAACAGGCGGCAAAAAATGCCGCTTTTCACGCCACGAGGCTTGCACGCGCGGACGCACAATGCCGCCATCCGCCAAAGCGTATGCAACAGGACCGCCATCATGGCCGCAGCAGAAAACACCGCCGACCTGCCTCCGGGCGCCGCCCCCGCCGATGCGCAGGCGACGACGCGGATGCAGCAGGCGCTGCAGAACCTCGCCGCGCTCAGCACGCGCCAGAAGATCGCCGGCGCGGTCGCCATCGCGCTGGCGATCGCGCTCGTGGCCGGCTCCCTGCTGTGGAACCGCGCCCCGGAGTACGCGGTGCTGTTCTCCAACCTCGACGAGCGCGACGGCGGACAGATCATCGCCGAGCTGCAGCAGCGCAACATCCCCTACAGGATGTCGCCCACCGGCCACGCCATCCTGGTGCCGCAGGCGCAGGTGCATGAGACGCGGCTGCGTCTGGCGGCCGACGGCCTGCCCAAGGGCAGCCTCGCCGGCTTCGAGCTGATGGACGGCCAGAAGCTCGGCATCTCGCAGTTCAACGAGCAGGTGAACTACCAGCGCGCACTCGAAGGCGAGCTGACCCGCACCGTGCAGGCGATCGACGCGGTGGCCAGCGCCCGGGTGCACCTGGCGATGCCCAAGCAGACCGCCTTCCTGCGCGACGACCAGCGCCCCACCGCCTCGGTGATGGTGAACCTGCGCGGCGGCCGCATCCTCTCGCCCGACCAGGTCGCCGGCATCGTGCACCTGGTGTCGTCGAGCGTGCCACGCATGCACGCCGAGGGCGTGAAGATCGTGGACCAGAACGGCAAGCTGCTCACCGAGCAGGCCGACCCGCTGCTGCGCGCCGGGCTCGACGCCACCCAGCTCGAATACGTCCGCCTGCTCGAGCAGGGCTTCATCGAGCGCATCGACAAGATCCTCGCGCCCCTGGTGGGCAAGGGCAACTACGGCGCCCAGGTGGCGGCCGACGTGGACTTCAACCAGGTCGAGCAGACCGCCGAGACCTACAAGCCCAACCCCACACCCGACCAGGCGATCCGCAGCCAGCAGACCAGCGAGGCCTTCAACCCGCAGCCGGGCGCGCAGGGCGTGCCCGGCGCGCTCACCAACCAGCCCCCGGTGCCGGCCACCGCACCGATCACCAGCCCGCAGGTGGCCGGCGGCGGCGCGCAGGGCCTGGCGAGCGGCAACCGCAGCGCGGTGCTCAACTACGAGCTCGACCGCAACATCCAGCACGTCAAGCAGGCGGTCGGGCAGATCAAGCGCCTGTCGGTCGCGGTGGTGGTGAATAATCGCACCCTCCCCGGGCCCGACGGCACGCCCACCAACGTGCCGCTGCCCGACGAGGAGATCGCGCGCATCACCAACCTGGTGCGCGAGGCGGTGGGCTACAACGCCGACCGCGGCGACACCATCAACGTCGCCAGCGGCGCCTTCGCCGACGACGGCAGCGGAGCCGCACCGCCGCCGTGGAAGGATCCGGAGATCGTCGCGCTCGGCAAGGAAGGCCTGAACTGGCTGCTGGTTCTGATCGCGATCCTGTTCGCCTACTTTGGCGTGATCCGCCCGCTGCTGCGCACCGTGGTGCCGCCCAAGCCGAAGGAAGAGAAGAAGGGCGCCGCCGCGGGCGAGGAAGGCGCGGAAGGCGAAGAGGGCGAGGAAGGCGTGCGCGTCACCCTGTCCGGCGAGACCGGCGAGGGTGAAGAGACGGAGACCTTCGAGCAGCGCCTCGAGCGTGCCCGCACCGCGGCGCGCAACGATCCCAAGATGGTCGCCAACCTGATCAAGGACTGGATGGGCATGAACGAGGAGGCGCGCAAGTGACGACACCCGAGGAAGGCCTGGAGAAGGCGGCGCTGCTGCTGATGACCCTCGGCCCCGACGCCGCCGCCGGGGTGCTGCGCCAGCTCGGCCCGCGCGAGGTGCAGAAGCTGACCATGAAGATGGCCTCGATGACGCCGCAGTCGCGCGAGACCGTGGAGCCGGTGCTGATCGAGGTGAACGAGCACTTCGGCAAGGGCTCGATGATCCAGTCCGACGACGACCAGCTGCGCGAGATGCTCACCAAGGCGCTCGGCGACGACCGCGCCAACCAGCTGCTGTCGCGCATGATGAGCGGCTCGGAGACCGCCGGCATCGAGAGCCTGAAGTGGATGGACGCGGCCACCGCCGCCGACCTGATCAAGGGCGAGCACCCGCAGATCATCGCCACCATCCTGGTGCACCTCGAGTACGACCAGGCCGGCGAGATCCTCAAGCATTTCGACGACCGCCTGCGCAACGACGTGGTGCTGCGCATCGCCACGCTCGACGGCGTGCAGCCGACCGCGCTGAAGGAGCTCAACGACGCCCTCACGCGCATGCTCTCGGGCGCGACCACGGTGAAGAAGGCGGCCATGGGCGGGGTACGCCACGCCGCCGAGATCCTCAACTTCGTCGGTTCGGGCGCCGAGACCGCGGTCATCGACAACGTGCGCGAATACGACCCGGAGCTGGCGCAGAAGATCCTCGACGAGATGTTCGTGTTCGAGAACCTGCTCGACATCGACGACCGCGGCATCCAGTCCATCCTGCGCGAGGTGCAGTCCGACTCGCTGATCATCGCGCTCAAGGGCGCCCCGCCCGAGCTGCGCGAGAAGATCTTCAAGAACATGTCCTCGCGCGCCGCCGAGATGCTGCGCGAGGACCTCGAGGCGCGCGGCCCGGTGCGACTGTCCGAGGTCGAGGCCGAGCAGAAGGAGATCCTCAAGACGGTGCGCCGCCTGGCCGAGGAAGGCCAGGTCATGCTCGGCGGCAAGGGCGGGGACGATGGCTTCGTGTGATCCCCGCGCCGCCCGCATGCGGAGTTCGCCCGCGGCGCACCCGTGCGGCCGCGCGGGAGGAAGCGCGTGGCGCGGCCCAGGGTGGAGCCCGCGTGGCGACAGGAGGATCGTGCCGTGAGCATCTCGCGCCACCAGGCGGTCGGCGCCTACCGGCGCTGGGAACCGGAGGACTTCGATGCCCCCGCCGGCAAGGGCTCGGCACCGCCGCCGGAAGCCTTCGCGCCCGCGGATCTCGCAGGCCTCGTGCAAGCGGCGCCCGCGCCCTCCACAGCCTCGCCGCCCATTGCCCCCCCCGCGCCGGAGCCCGCCCCGTCCCCGCCCGCAGCCGACTCCGTCGCCGCGCTGCCGCCCGATTTCCACCTGCCCACCGCGGAGGAGATCGAGCGCATGCACGACGACATGCGCCGCGCCGGCTTCGAGGAAGGCCGCGCGGCCGGCCACGCCGAGGGGCTGGAAGCCGGGCGTGCCGAAGGCTACACCGAGGGTCGTGCACGGGCCGAGGCCGAGGCTGCGCGCCTGGCCGGGCTCGCCGACAGCCTGGACGAGGCCTTGCGCGAGCTCGACGGCGAGATCGCCGAGCAGCTGATGGCGCTGGCGATCGAGATGGCGCGGCGGATGGTGAAGCTCACCCTTGCCGAGCACCCCGAGGCCATCCTCGAGACGGTGCGCAGCGCGCTGCTCCAGCTGCCTCAGGGCCACGCCCACATCCAGCTCCACCCCGACGACCTCGCCCTGGTGCGCGAGCACCTTGGCGAACAGCTCGCCCACGCCGGCCACCGCCTGCAGGAGGACGCCCGCCTCGAACGCGGCGAGTGCCGCATCGACGGCCAGGGCGCGCAGGTGGATGCGACGCTGGAGACGCGCTGGCGGCGGGTGCTCGAATCCATCGGCCACGAGCGCGCGCGCTGGCACGTTGCGGAGGAAGCGGAGGCGGGCGACGCGACCGGCCCGGTTGCCGACACCGCCCCGCCCGCGCCGGAGCCGCCGGCATGAACCGTCACCAGGCGCTGTGGCGCGACTTCCTCGGCGACGGCCGCCGCCTGGTCGAGGGCTGCAACCCGCTCGAGGTCTCCGGCCGCCTCACCCGCATCAACGGCCTGGTCATGGAAGCGGCCGGCATCAAGCTGCCGCTCGGGTCGGGCTGCCGCATCCTGGTGCCCGGCGGCGGCGCGGTCGAGGCCGAGGTGGTCGGCTTCAACGGCGACAAGCTCTACATGATGCCCACCGACGACGTCTTCGGCCTGGCGCCCGGCGCGCGCGTGCTGCCGATGGAAGTCGGTGTGCCGCGCCTGGTCCCGGGCAAGCGCATCGGCCCGCGCCGGCGCGCCGCCGACCGCGCCAAGCACCTGCCGGTGGGCGACGCCCTGCTCGGCCGCGTGGTCGACGGCGCCGGCCGCCCGCTCGACGGCCAGGGCCCGCTGCACACCCAGGAGACGCGCTCGCTGCAGGGGCGTGCCATCAACCCGCTCGCACGCGCGCCGATCGCACAGCCGCTCGACGTCGGCGTGCGCGCGATCAACGCGCTGCTCACCGTCGGCCGCGGCCAGCGCCTCGGCCTGTTCGCCGGTTCCGGCGTGGGCAAGTCGGTGCTGATCGGCATGATGGCGCGCTACACCGAGGCCGAGGTCATCGTCGTCGGGCTGATCGGCGAGCGCGGCCGCGAGGTCAAGGAGTTCATCGACCACAGCCTGGGCCCCGAGGGCCTGGCGCGCTCGGTGGTGGTGGCGGCGCCCGCCGACACCAGCCCGCTGATGCGCATGCAGGGCGCGGCCTATGCCACCACGGTGGCGGAGTACTTCCGCGACCAGGGCAAGCAGGTGCTGCTGATCATGGACTCGCTGACGCGCTATGCGATGGCGCAGCGCGAGATCGCGCTCGCGATCGGCGAACCGCCGGTCACCCGCGGCTACCCGCCGAGCGTGTTCGCCCGCCTGCCCGCGCTGGTCGAGCGCGCCGGCAACGGCCCCGAGGGCGGTGGCTCGATCACCGCCTTCTACACCGTGCTCGCCGAGGGCGACGACCAGCAGGACCCGATCGCCGACGCGGCGCGCGCCATCCTCGACGGCCACTTCGTGCTCTCGCGCAATCTCGCCGACCAGGGCCACTACCCGGCGATCGACATCGAGCAGTCGATCTCGCGCGCGATGCACAACCTCGTCGGCGACGACCACTTCAACGTGGTGCGCCAGTTCAAGCAGTTCTTCTCGCGCTACCAGCGTTCTCGCGACCTGATCGCCGTCGGCGCCTACCAGCCCGGCGGCGATCCCCTGCTCGACATGGCCGTCAAGCTCTACCCCAGGCTCGAAGCCTTCCTGCAACAAGGCATCCAGGAACACGAAACCTACGAGGGTGCCCTGCAGAAGCTGGCGCAGGTGTTCGGGTGAGAAAGGCACGAGGCGCAAGCGCTCCCGCTCGCCCGTAGGAGCGAAGCCAGCCGCGATCGGGCGGCGAAGCTGCGCCGCCGCGGGGCCGAAGCGCCGCGATCGCGACTGGCGTCGCTCCTGCACCCGCGACATCGATCGCGAGCATTTCGTCACGGTCGAGGACGAGCCGACCGAAATATGCCCACCTCGGGCATCCGGCGAACGGCTAGAATGCTGTTTGCAACGCCCCCGTGACACGACGCCGATGCCCGCCTCCTTCCACCTCCAGCCCCTGCTCGACCTCGCCAGCACCCGCACCGACGAGGCTGCGCGTCGCCTGGGCGAACTCGTCGCCGCCGAACGCGACGTGGAACAGAAGCTGAAGATGCTCGAGGACTATCGCACGGAATATCACGAGCGCTTCGTGCAGGCCGCGCGCGACGGCCTGAGCGCGGACGCATGGCGCAACTATGGCGCCTTCATCGCCAAGCTCGACGACGCGATCGCCGCGCAGCGCAAGGTGGTCGAGCAATCGCGCGCGCGCACCGTCGAGGGCCAGCAGGCCTGGCTCGCCCAGCGCACCAAGCTCAAGGCCTTCGACACCCTCGCCCAGCGCCACCAGCACGCGGTCGCGCGCAGCGAGGCGCGCCAGGAGCAGAAGCAGTCGGACGAGCACGCCGCCCGACGCGGTGGCGAGGACGCCTGACGCGGGAAACCGCGGCAGCCGCCCGACCCGGTGACACACCCATGGCATGAGGCTTGCTTTTGATGGGCTGTCGGATCGTCCGCGATCCATCGCATCCAGCCCACGAGAGGCCCGCAACCATGTCCGCACCGTTCTCCCCCTCCAGTCTCGGCAACGTCGCGCAGCTTCGCCTCGGCGCGCAGCAGGCCCGCATCGGCATCTCCGCCCTGGACGGCCTGGGCGCGCAGCCCGACAGCTTCTCGCGCACGCTCGAGAACCGCATGAACACGCCCGAGCCGGCGCCGCGCAAGCCCGAGTCGCCCCCCCCGGCCCCGCGACCGCCCGAGCGCACGGCCTCCGCCGAACCCGCACGCGAGCCCGAGCGCCCTGCCGGCAGCGGCCCCGCCGCGGGTGACCGCAGCGCCGGGCCCGCCACACAGGCGGACGCAGGCAAGGCCGCCGCTTCCGGTACGTCCGCACCTGACAAGGGCGCTACGGACGCTCGCACCGGCGGGGCGGGCGCCGCCGCCGGCGAGGACGCCGCCACCGCGCAGGCGGACGCCGCCGGCGAGGCAGCCGATGCCGCCGCTTCGCCGCAGGCCGTCGCGAGCCAGGCGGGCCACGCCGCGCGCCTCGCCGCCCTGGCCGCGGGCGCCGCGGTCGACGCCGACGCAACATCTGCCGATACGGTCACCGCGACGGCAAGCTCGCCCACCGACCCGGCAGCCCTTGCCGGCCTGCCGGCAGCGATTGCCGCACTGCTCGCCGGTCGCGCCGAAGCCCCCTCCGGCGCGGATGCGACCGGCTCCGAAGCGGGCACGCTGCAGCTGGTTGCGGACGGCGGGCGCAAGTCGCTTCAGAATTCCGCACTGCTGCCGAAAACCGATCTGTCGGCCACGGCTGGCGGCAACACCGGTCCCGATGGCAACGCCACGCCGGCCTTCCTGCTCCAGGGCCGCGAGTTCGCCGCCGCAACCATGGCGGCTCGCGGCGCGAGCGGCGCCGGTGCAGGCGGCACCGCGGCGGATGGCCTCGAGGTGCCGGGCACGAGCAACGCGAACGGCAACCTGCCGGCCGGCCTGGCGCACACGCATGGCGCGACACATCTGCTGCGCCAGGCGTCCTCCGCGCACGCCGCATCGCCGCAGCTGCCGGTGGCGACCCCGGCCGGCGAGCAGGGCTGGGCGGAAGACGTCGGCAATCAGGTGCGCTGGATGCTCGGCCGTGCCGAGAGCAAGGCCGAACTCGTGCTGACGCCGCCGAACATGGGCAAGCTCGAGGTGTCGATCAACCTCGCCGGCGACCAGACGACGGCGCAGTTCATCGCCTCGAGCCAGGCCGCGCGCGACGCGCTCGAACGCGCGCTGCCGCAGCTGCGCGAGGCGCTGCAGCAGGCCGGCATCCTGCTGGGCGACGCCAACGTGAGCACCTCCGGCCAGGGCCGCGAGGGCGATGGACGCGAAGGCAGCGGCGGTCGTGGCGAGCGCGGCGAGGCGGGCGCGAGTGGCCACGCCGGCACCGGCGGTGCCGGGGTGTGGCTGAAACAGCAACAGGGGATGGTCGACACCTTCGCCTGAAGCGCGCGAATTGGGGCGGGCTTGCCCCACTAATCGGCGCTTTGGCGGGTGCGGACCTCCCGGATAATTCAATCCGTACTACAGGAGATTCGCATGGCCAAGGCGCCGGCAAAGACCGAGGAAGGCGACGAGACCCCCAAGAAGAAGGGCAAGCTCGGCCTGATCCTCATCATCGTGCTCGTGGTGATCGTGCTCGTGCTCGGCGCGCTCGTCGCGCTGCTGCTGCTCAAGGGCGGCAAGGACAAGGAGCACGAGGAGCCGGCGGCCCACGCCGCGCCGGCTGCGCAGCAGCTGCACACCACCGGCACGGTGGACCTCACCAAGCCGCCCACCTTCATCCCGCTCGACGCCTTCACGGTCAACCTGCGCCGCGACGAGGGCGACCACTACCTGCAGGTGGTCGCCGTGATGCGCGTGGCCGACGCGACCATGGACCCGACGCTGAAGGCCTTCATGCCGGAGATCCGCCACCGCATCAACCTGCTGCTGTCGAGCAAGCTGCCGTCCGAGGTGGCCACCGTCGAGGGCCGCGAGGCCTTGTCGCTGGCGATCACCGAGAGCGTGAACGAGGCGCTCGGCTTCAAGCCGGTGCGCGACGCCGCCGGCAAGCCGGTGCCCAACGGCCCGGTGCAGGCCGTGCTGTTCACCTCCTTCATCATCCAGTAAGGGATCGCCGCCATGTCCGCGGACTTTCTCTCCCAGGAAGAGGTCGACGCCCTGCTGCGGGGCGTCACCGGCGAGTCGGACGAGCCGGTCGCGGACGAAGCCGGCGTCGAGGGCGTACGCCCCTACAACCTCGCCACCCAGGAACGCATCGTGCGCGGGCGCATGCCCACGCTCGAGCTCATCAACGAGCGCTTCGCGCGCTACCTGCGCATCGGCCTGTTCAACTACATGCACCGCAACGCCGAGGTGTCGGCGGGGCCGATCAAGGTGCAGAAGTACGCCGAGTTCGTGCGCAACCTGGTGGTGCCGACCAATCTCAACCTGATCACCGCCAAGCCGCTGCGCGGCACCGGGCTGGTCGTGTTCGACCCCAACCTGGTCTTCCTGGTGGTGGACAACATGTTCGGCGGCGACGGGCGCTTCCACACCCGCGTGGAGGGCCGCGATTTCACCCCGACCGAGCAGCGCATCATCCGCGGCATGCTCGACGTCGTGTTTGCCGAATACGTGCGCGCCTGGGCACCGGTGTTCAATCTGCAGCCCGAGTTCATCCGCTCGGAGATGAACTCGCAGTTCGCCAACATCGCGACGCCCTCCGAGGTGGTGGTGTCGACCAGCCTCTCGGTCGAGTTCGGCGGCTCGCAGGCGGAGATGCACATCTGCTTCCCGTACTCGATGCTGGAGCCGATCCGCGACCTGCTCTATTCCTCGATGCAGAGCGACCACCTCACCTCGGACCGGCGCTGGATCAAGCTGCTGACACGTCAGTTGCAGACCGCCGAGGTGGAACTCGCATGCTCGTTCGGCACGGCGCGGGTGAGCCTGCGCGACATCGTCGACATGCGCGTCGGTGACGTGATCCCGCTCGCGGTGCAGCCGGTGCTGCAGGCCGAGGTCGACGGCGTGCCGGTGTTCGAATGCCGCCAGGGCACGCGCAACGGGCGCTATGCGCTGCGCGTGGAGCGCTTCATCACCGCCGAGGACAACGAACCCCCCATGATTCCGGGAGCCCAGAATGGCTGACGAGAACCTGATTACCGACGACGACTGGGCAGCCGCGATGCAGGAACAGGCCGCCGCCGAGGAAGGCGGCGACAGCGAAGCCGATCGGGTCGCCGCCGAGCTCGCGGCCGCGGCGATGGGCGACTCGCCCTACCAGGCCCGCCCCGCCAGCCAGCTCTTCGAGGACTTCGGCGCCCCGGCGGGCAAGCCGGGCGCGCTCAACGACTTCGACATGATCCTCGACATCCCGGTGCAGATCACCGTGGAGCTCGGGCGCACCAAGCTGTCGATCCGTAACCTGCTGCAGCTCGCGCACGGCTCGGTGGTCGAGCTCGACGGCCTGGCCGGCGAGCCCATGGATGTGCTGGTGAACGGCACCCTGATCGCCCAGGGCGAGGTCGTGGTGGTCAACGACAAGTTCGGCATCCGCCTCACCGACATCATCACCCCCGCCGAGCGCATGCGGAAGATCCGCAACTGAGCAGCGCGATGCCCGAACTCGGCGCCAGTCTCGTGCAGATGAGCTTCGGCCTGGCGGTGGTGGTCGGCCTGCTGTTCGCCTGCCTGTGGCTGCTCCGCCGCCTGTCCGCCCCGCGCGGCGGCGGCGCGGCGATCAAGGTGCTCGGCGCGGCCGCGGTCGGCCCGCGCGAGCGCGTGGTGCTGGTCGAGATCGGTGAAGACGTGCTGGTGCTGGGCGTGGCGCCCGGCAGCGTCGCGCGCCTGCACGAACTCAAGCGCGCCGACCTGCCGCTGCCCGCCGACCTGCCGGCCCAGCCCCTGCCGGGCGGCAAGACCTTCGCCACCTGGCTGCGCCAGGCTGCGCAACGCAGGGAACGCCGCGATGAAGCCTGAGCGCCGCGCCCCGAGCCACCCCGTGGCACTGCTGCGCCTCGCGCTCGCCTGCGCGCTCGCCGGCCTGCCCCTGCTGGCGACGGCGCAGGCCCTGCCCGCGCTCACCACCAGCCCGGCGGCGGGCGGCGGCACGACCTACAGCCTGACCATCCAGACGCTGATGCTGATGACGCTCCTGAGCTTCATCCCGGCATTGGTGCTGATGACAACCTGCTTCACCCGCATCGTCATCGTGTTCTCGCTGCTGCGCCAGGCCATGGGCACGCAGACCGCGCCGCCCAACCAGGTGCTGCTGGGCCTCGCCCTCTTCCTCACCTTCTTCGTGATGGCGCCGGTCGGCGAGCGCGTATACACGGAGGCCTATCTGCCCATGTCCGAAGGCCGCATCCAGTTCGACGAGGCGCTCGAGCGCGCCTCGGTGCCGGTCAAGGGCTTCATGCTCAAGCAGGTGCGCGAGCCCGACCTCGCGCTCTTCGCCGGGCTGGCCAAGCTGCCGCCCGTGGACAAGGCCGAGGACCTGCCGATGCGGGTGGTGATCCCCGCCTTCGTCACCTCCGAGCTCAAGACCGCCTTCCAGATCGGCTTCATCGTCTTCATCCCCTTCATCATCATCGACATGGTCGTGGCCTCGGTGCTGATGTCCATGGGCATGATGATGATGTCGCCGGTGATCGTGTCGCTGCCTTTCAAGATCATGCTGTTCGTGCTGGTCGACGGCTGGACGCTGCTGATCGGCTCGCTGGTGCAGAGCTTCGCGGTGTGACCGCGCCCGCCCGAGGACAAACGCCATGACCCCCACCACCGTCATCGAGCTCGGCCGCCAGGCCATCGAGGTCACCCTGATGGTGTCGGCGCCGCTCTTCCTCGCCGCGCTCGTCACCGGCCTGATCATCAGCATCTTTCAGGCCGCCACCCAGATCAACGAGATGACGCTCTCCTTCGTGCCCAAGCTGGTGGCGATCTTCGTGACCCTGGTGCTGGCCGGGCCGTGGATGATCACCCTGCTCACCGACTTCATCCGCCGGCTGTTCGAGTCGATCCCGGCGATGATCGGCTGAGCCTCCTCCCCGCCCCTCGCCCTTCCCCGCCACCATGCTCTCCGTCACCGCAGCCCAGCTCGACGCCTGGCTGGCGGCGCTGATGTTCCCGCTCGGGCGCCTGCTCGGGCTGTTCGCGTCGGCGCCGGTGTTCTCCAACCGTGGCGTGTCGGTGCGCATCCGCCTGGCGATCGGGCTGGGCGTGGCGATGGCGGTGCTGCCGGTCCTGCCGCCGATGCCGCAGGTGCCGCCCGGCGGCGGACTGGGCCTGGCGATCTTCGCGCAGCAGATCCTGATCGGCATCGCCATCGGCTTCGTGATGCGCATCGTATTCGCTGCGGTGGACATGGCCGGCGCCCTGATCGGGATGCAGATGGGCCTCTCGTTCGCGGTCTTCTTCGACCCCGACGCGGGCGGGCAGACCGCGGTGCTGTCCGACTTCCTCAACCTGCTCGCGACCCTGATCTTCCTCGCCATCGACGGCCACCTGCTGATGATCGACCTCCTGGTGCGCAGCTTCGAGTGGCTGCCGGTGGCGACCGATGCGGTGGATGCCGGCGGCTGGGCCTTCCTCGCGCGCAGCGGCATCACGGTGTTCTCGGCGGGGCTGCTGCTGTCGCTGCCGGTGATCGCGGTCTTGCTGGTGGCCAACATCGCGCTCGGCGTGCTGACCCGCGCGGCGCCGCAGCTCAACCTCTTCGCGGTGGGCTTTCCGATCACGCTGACCGCGGGCTTCATCGGCGTGCTGCTGATCATGAGCAACTTCGCGCCGGTGCTGCAAAGCCTCTTCGAGCGCAGCTACGACACCATCGGCCTGCTGCTCGACGCGCTCGCGCCACGCCCCACACCCTGAGAGGGCCGCGCTCAGAACTCCGGGAAGGTGCGCGAACGCACCAGGCGGATCTCGCCGCTGGCGACGCGGCGGGCGAAAGGCCGGGTGGACTCGATGCCCTCCTCCCAGCTCAGCTCGTCGAAGCCGGCGAAACCGCCCGCACGCACGATCTCGCGCGCGTTGCGCAGGAAGACCCGGCGTGCCTCGCCGTCGCCGCCGGTGGTCATCCGCTTCATGTGCAGGTCCATGCGCACACGGTCTTCGCCGCTGCGGCTGACCTCGATCGACCACGTCGGCGCGAGCGGATCGTAGATGCCGTAGGCCACCAGCATGCCGGCGAGGTACTCCGGCTCGAGGTAGGAAAGCTCGCTCGCCATCCACACCGCGCCCACCGCACCGGCGATCGGCCCTGGGGCCGCGGCGGCGCGGTCGAGCAGGCCGGTGCCCTCGCGCTCGCTGGCGCAGCCGAGGACGGAACAGGCGGCAAGGACGAGGAGCGCGCGGCGCATGGCGGTCAGCTGAGGTAGTTGAACAGCGACAGCCCGGTCGTCTTGAGGAAGGACTGCTGGGCGGCTTCGAGGAAGGTGCGCTGCTGGGTCAGGCGCGAGATCGCCTCGTTGTAGTCGAGGTCCTGCAGGTTGGACAGCGTGGTCTGGTACTGCAGGTCGAGATCGCTGCCGATGAAGCCGAGCTGCTCGACCTCGACCTGCTGCGAGCCGATCTGCGCGCGCACGGTGAGCGTGCGGTCCAGGCTGTCGTCGAGACCGCCCAGCGCCGTGCTCACCGCGCCGCTCACATCGCCTCCGCCTTCGAGGGCGGAGATGAACTCGCCCAGCACCTTGAACACCCCGTCGCCCTCGCTCCCGAACACCGACTCGCCACCAAAGCTGATCGGCATGAAGCGGGAGGACGAAACCTGCATGGTGCGCGAACCCTGATCGCCCTTGTAGTCGCTGCCGAGCGTGCCGGCAGTGACCGTCTTCTCGAACGGCGGCGTGTTCGACCGGTAGCCGGCGAACAGGTAGTCGCCGTTGGCGTCGCGCGTGTTGGCGATCGCCAGCATGGCATCGAACTGGCTGCGCAGGTCGGAGGCGATCGACTGGCGGTCGGACGGCGACAGTGCGGGATTGCCAGCCGCGAGCACGCGCTCGCGCGCGTACTGGATGATCTCGCCGGCTCCGTCGAGCTGGCCGTCGACCAGCTTGAGCGCATCGTCGGCATAGCCCTGGTTGGTGATGAACTGCTGGTTGACGCTCTTCGACTGGCTGACATCGAGCGCGCGCGCGGAGGCCACCGGATCGTCCGAAGGGGTGAGGATCTTGCGGCCGGTGGCGATCTGCTGGCCGGTATGCAACAGCGCGGCGGACTGCTTTTGCAGGGCGATGACGCCCTGGTCGTAGATCATGTTGGTCGATACGCGCATGGTGTGCTCTCTCCTCAGCGGGCGATCGCCAGTATTTCGTCGAACAGGCGCTGCGCCACGCCCATCACCTTGGCCGCAGCCTGGTAGCTCTGCTGGAAGCGCACCAGGTTGGCCGCCTCCTCGTCCAGGTTCACGCCCGAGACCGCGTCGCGCGAAGCCTTGGCCTGGTCGAGCAGCGAGGTCTGGGTGCGTTCGCCGGCCTGCACCTCGCGCGTCTTGCTGCCGACCTTGGCCACCAGCTGCGCATAGGCGTTGTTGAGCGTGGCGGTGGCCTGGCCGCCGCTGCCGAACAAGAGCTTGTCGGTCTGCAGCGCGCCGAGCAGCGCAGCGTTGCGGTTGTCGGCGACGCCGCTCTTGTTGTCGGCGAGCGCGATGACATCGTTAGCGGCAGGGGTGCCGGAGATCTTGAGCTCGAGCCGGACGCCTCCGGGCCCCTCCAGCGTGAAGGACTCGCCCGCGGCGCTGGTCGCCGGGTCGTAGGCCAGGGTCGCAGGCCAGCCGGCCGCCCCCGGCGCAGCCGCGTCGAGTTCGAAGCGCTTGTCCACCGCGTTGAAGGTGTACTTCAGGGCGGGCAGGCCGAGCTCGGTGCCGGCCGCCGCACTGCCGCGGCTGAGCAGCCCGGATTGCTCGATCCGCAGCGAGCTGCCGTCGCCCCTGGTCGGACTGGCCAGCACCGGCGCCGCGGCCGCGACGGCGCGCGGGTCCCGGTTCGCCACCTCGATCGCCCCCGCGGTGTAACGGGTGGGATAGACGAAGGCCGGCTCGGTCAGGGTGCTCCGCGCGCCGGTAAAGACGAGCCCCTGCGCCCGGATGGTGGTCGAACCGTCCGCCTCGGTCACGAGCTGCATCTGCGCGGCGGGCACGGCGTTGCCAGTGGCGAGATCGGTGAGCTGGAAGGCCGCGCCGTCGTAGCGCAGCGAGTAGTCGCTGCCGGTGAGCGAGGAGACCTGCCCGGGGTCGATCCGGACGCTCAGGCCGCTGTCCGACGGATCGACGCGCACCCCGCCGATCTTGAAGAAATCTCCCCCCAGCCGGCCTTCCAGGTCGAGGCCGAGCGCGTGCTGGCTATTGAACTCGGTCGCCAGCGTGGTCGCCAGCAAGCCGAGGCTGCGCTGCGCCGAGGCCGTGCCCTCGCGGCGCGCCGCCAGCAGGCCGCCGAGCGTGCCACCACCGACGAGGCTCTCGGCGAGCGGCTCCACCGCCCCCGAGTTGGCGCGCACCGTGATCATCGAGCGCCCGTTCTCGTCGAGCTGGTCGCCCAATTCGAGCTGCTTGGCGCGATTGCCCATGACCAGGCTCTGCCCCGAACCGATGAAGACCGACGTCGAACCGTCGCGCTGCTCCACCGTGCTCACCTTGACCAGGCGGTTGAGCTCGGCGATCGCCTGGTCGCGCTGGTCGAGCAGGTCGTTGGCGGCCGAACCGGCGCCGCCGGTGCGCGAGATCACCATGCGCTCGTTGAGCTCGGCGATCGCGGCGGCGTAGCCGTTGATGCTCTCCAGCGCGCTGCGCATCTCGGTCTCGACGCCTTCCGCGATCTCCGAGATACGCCCGTCCAGGGTGCGGAAGCGCGCCGACAGGGTATCGCCGCTGGAGAGCAGCGCCTGGCGCGCGGCCACGTTGGTCGGGTTGGAGGTGACGTTCTGCAGCGCACCGAAGAATTCGTTGAGCGCGGGCGTGAGGCCGGTGTCGGCGTCGGCGAGCACGTTGTCGAGCTGGCTGATGAACTGGCTGTAGGCGGCGTATTCCGCACGCCGGCTGTCGGCGCTCAGCACCTGGCCCTCGAGCAGCTGGCTGTAACTGCGCGCCACGCCGGTGACGCCGGTACCGGTGCCGAAGAAGGCGCCGCCGCTGTATTGCGGGTCGCGCGCTTCCTGGGTGACGGTCTGGCGATGGAAGCCCGGCGTCGCCGCGTTGGCGATGTTGTGGCTGGTGGTGTTGAGGTAGGCCTGGGAGGCGCTGAGCCCGGTCAGTCCGATATTGAGCAAGGACGCCATGATGTTTCCCTGATGCGCTGGTTCGAGCCTCTACATGCAAGATCCTTGCCAGCGCTCGATACGCACCTCGACCGCCGGTCCTCAGCCCGCCATTGCCAGCGCACTGCGCAAGGTATTGCCGCCGATGATGCGGGTGAGCTTGTCGGCATACATCGGGTCGGTGGCGTAGCCGGCGTCCTGCAGGCCGCGCGCGAAGGCCGCCGCGTCGGTCTGGCCGAGCACGCCGGCGTAGCGCGGGCTGCGCGTCATCAGCTGGGCATAGTCGCGGAAGGACTCGGCATACGAGCCGTAGGAACGGAAGTGCGCAGCCTCGGTGTAGGCCTGGCCGTCGGCGTACTCGGTGACCTCGCGCGCGACGGTACGCCCCGACCACGCACTGCCGGCCTTGATGTTGAAGAGGTTGTGGCTCGGGCTGCCGTCCTCGTGACGCAACTGCTTCTGTCCCCAGCCGGTCTCGAGCGCCGCCTGGGCGACCATGAATTCGGCCGGGATGCCGGTGCGGCGGCTGGCTTCCTGCGCGTGCGGCCACACCTCGGTGACGAAGTCCTGCGCGGACTTCGATACCGCCCCGCCGGCATCGCGCGCGCTGCGCACCGCGGCGTCGAGGCGGGTCTGCAGCGCAGCGCGCTCGTACACCGACAGCGCGGAGAACTCCCCTGCGGTCGCGGCGGCGCCCAGCGCGGGCACGCGCGCCTCGGCCGGCAAGGCGGCAAGGCGCGGGGCGGCAGCACTTTCCGCATCGCGCGCGAGCACGGCAGGAATTGCCGGGCGGCGACGCACGTCGGCAAGGTCGAAGCCGGTCTTGCCGGCCTCGCCTGCCGCGTCGGGCCGCACCGCAGCCTTGCCGCCAAGCTGGCGGTAGAGCATCTCGGACAGGCCGGTGCCGCCCGACTGCGACATCTCCAGTGCCATCTGCTGGTCGAGCATGCCCTGCCAGGAGCGCGTCTGCTCGCTGTCCATCATGCCGTTCTGGCCGGTGGTCGCACGCATGGACTTCATGACCATCTGCAGGAAGAGCCCCTCGAACTGCCTGGCCGCGGCGCGCAAGGCCGCGTCCGAGCCGCCCTCGCTACGCGCCAGGCGCTTCAGGTCGCCGAGCGAATTGGGATCGAGCGCGTTGAGCTGGACGCCCTTGTTCATGGCAACTTCCTCAGATGACCTCGAGTTCGGCGCGCAGCGCGCCGGCCGCCTTCATGGCCTGCAGGATGCTGACCAGGTCCATCGGCTTGGCGCCCAGGGTGTTGAGCGCCTTCACCACGTCGGCGAGGTTGGCGCCGCCGCGCACGTTGAAGAGCGCACCGCCCTCCTGGGCGACGTCGACCTGGCCGCGCTGGGTGACCACCGTCTGTCCGCCCGAGAGCGGCGGCGGCTGGCTGACCTGGGTCTCGATATTGACCGTGACCGTGAGGTTGCCGTGGGCGACCGCACAGTTCTGCAGCGTCACGCGCTGGTTCATGACCACCGAGCCGGTGCGCGAGTTGACGATGACCTTGGCGGCCTGCTGCACCGGCGTGACCTCGAGGTTCTCGATGTGGCCGAGGAAGGCGACGCGCGCGCTGGAGTCGGTCGGCGCGCGCACCTGGATGCTGCGCCCGTCGAGCGCGCTCGCCGCGCCCGGATAGACCAGGTTGATCGCATCGACGACCCGGCGCGCGGTGCCGAAGTCGGCGTCGTTGAGTTCGAACAGCACCGCGTCGCCCTGGCCGAGTGCGGTCGGGACCGCGCGCTCGACGGTCGCGCCGCCCGGGATGCGTCCGGCCGACAGGTGATTGATGACCAGCGAGGCGCCCCCGCCTTGCGCGCCCGCGCCGCCGACCGCCATGTTGCCCTGGGCAATGGCATAGACCTGACCGTCGGCACCCTTGAGCGGCGTCATCACCAGAGTGCCGCCGCGCAGGCTCTTGGCGTTGCCGATCGAGGACACGGTGACGTCGATCG